>ENA-OPWR01001113-OPWR01001113.1-human-gut-metagenome-genome-assembly--contig:-NODE-1113-length-21574-cov-2.285143_pt1 | contig 21574 bp, 15 predicted proteins | sample MGYA00241507_ERZ502006 | MGnify/ENA primary metagenome ERZ502006 (study PRJEB25962, sample SAMEA2043041) | human gut metagenome | biome: human gut; feature: human-associated habitat; material: faeces...
CTTCGCGGACGTTCCGGACGTCAGGGAGATCCGGGTGAATCCCGTTTCTATATTTCTCTGGAAGATGATCTGATGCGTCTGTTCGGTTCTGAAAAACTGATCAATATGTTCAACGCAATGGGTGTTCCGTATGGTGAGCAGATTGAGCATAAGATGCTTTCCAGTGCAATCGAGAAAGCACAGGAGAAGATCGAGGGTAACAACTTTGGTATTCGTAAAAACCTGTTGGAGTACGATCAGGTTATGAACGATCAGAGAGAGATTATCTACGGCGAGCGCCGTCGTGTCCTGGATGGAGAGAACATGCGCAGTGCCATTTATAAGATGATCACAGACCGTGTGGAAGATACCGTAGATCACTGTGTATCGGATGAAGAAGGTAAGAAGTGGGATGTTCTGGAGTTAAATGAACTGCTGATCCCTGTCATTCCGATGCAGCCGTTAGGGGACGATGAGGTTCAGAGTCTGAACGCAAACGAACTGAAACATATGCTCAAAGAGCGTGCAGTGAAGTTATATGAGGCAAAAGAAGCAGAGTTCCCGGAGGAAGAGATGATCCGTGAGCTGGAGCGTGTCGTTCTGTTGAAAACCATTGATCGTAAGTGGATGGATCATATTGATGATATGGAGATTCTCCGTGAAGGCATCGGTCTGCAGGCATATGGCCAGAGAGATCCGCTGGTTGAGTACAAGATGGCAGGATTTGAAATGTTTGATGAGATGACGGCAAACATTCAGGAAGAAACCATCCGCCTGCTGTTCCATGTAAAAGTAGAGCAGAAGGTTGAACGTGAGGAGGTTGCCAAAGTAACCGGAACAAACAAAGACGATTCCCTGCAGAGAGCACCGAAGACACGGGAAACTAAAAAAGTATATCCAAATGATCCGTGCCCATGCGGAAGCGGTAAGAAATACAAACAGTGCTGCGGAAGAAAGGCATAAATTCGGCTCGTCTTGGGTGGTTTGACACCCAAATCTATGAAATATAAAAATGGCATCTGAACGATGATATCGTCAGGTGCCATTTTTGGGTGAAAAGATGTTAATTTTGAAAGAAAATATCTTTTCTATACAGCGAAAATAATTTCGTTATGTCGTGAAGGATTACGGCAAAGGAAACGTTACTTCGACAAGAAAAAGCGTTTTATCTTTCTGCGTAAAAGTCAGGGTTCCATGGTGCATTTTGGCTATTTTTTCCGCACTTTTTAATCCGATACGGTTGCTTTCAATGCCGGTCAGGTCTTTTTTTATTGCATTGGAAAGTATGATCTGGAAAATATCATTTTTCTGAGAAATCTGTAAAGTCACTGGTTCCGATTTATCCCCATATTTCAAAACATTAGAAAACAGATTTTGAAACAACCGCTTCAGGGATGTTTCATCGCCTTCGATCTGTCCGTACAATGGAGCTATGGTTTCTGATGTCTGAAATCCGGCAAGCCGGAGAAAATCCAGATGCTCGGAGAGCATGTGCTGTACATTTTTCAGAGGAATCGGAACCAGAAGAGGGGATTGATGGGGGTCGTAAACCAGAGAATATTCAAACATGCGGTCGGTCAGCTGCTGGATGTCTTCTGCTTTTTGCAGACAGCGCCGGACATATTCAGATTGTTGCTCTGGATTGCGGCCAAGTGCCAGAATATCCAGATAACCATGTAAAATGGTTAGTGGTGTGCGCAGATCATGGGACATGGCAGTGATGAGGTCCTGATTGGCCCGACGGCTTTCCACTTCCTGCTGTATGTTGGTGTACAGGGTACTGCGCATCTGATCCAGTTCCCGTGCGAGGACACCAAGCTCATCATTTCCCATGGAAGCGATGGGATGATTTAAATCCCCACCGGACATTTGCAAAATGTGGTCTTTTAGAATGCCGATGTCCTGTACTTTTTTCCGCAAAAACAAAAGTGGCAGTAACAGCAACAGAAAGAGTGCAACTCCGATGGAAAAAAGAAACCATGGAATGGTTACCCTGGAGTTGTGGAAACTGGAAATGTAAAGCTCTCCGGTTTCGTTTCTGAAATTTATTTCTATGTGAAAATAATCTTCAATTCCGTTCAAGGGTAACACGCTTGCGTAATTACTGTATGTGATCTGAAAGATCATGTTGGTAAAAAAGTTCCAGTTCTTGCGGTGAAGAATGTCCGCAGTATGCTGTGTACGACAATAATGGTCATCTTCACTGTAAATTGCCATGCCAGTGTAAGAATCCAGGCAGTCAAAAAAAGGTTTGAACGCTGCCTGCTCCTGCTTATTATTTTCGGAAGAGGGCAGATCATAGTTTTTTGCACGCTCTGTAAGTTCTGCCTTTAGCGCATCGCGATCCAGATCCATACCGGGAATATGACGGACAATTTTCCATGCACAGGGCATCATGTGCCAGGTCAGAGAGAACCCGCCAATGGCAAGCAGGAAGGAAAGCAGGATCGTTACAAGAAACTGCAAGCGGATCCGTGGAATTTTCCAAAGTGGATTTTTACCACGAAGTGCAGTCAAATGATTTGAGTGGGAACGTTTCTTTTTGAACTTAACTTTCTTTGTCACAGCGATATCCCCTTCCCCAGACAGTTTTAATCAGTGTTGGATTTTTTGGATCATCTTCAATTTTTCGGCGCAGATTTCGGATGTGCACCATGATGACATTGTTTGCTCCATAGTAATACGGTTCGTTCCAGATAGATTCATAAAGGTGCTCTGTGGAGAAAATCTGTCCAGGATGCATCAGAAGCAGGAGCAGAATGGAATATTCCGTGTCCGTCAGTTCCACAGGGACACCGTATTTGGTAACTTCCTGTGTGCGTTCATCCAGTGTAAGCTGATGATATGTGATTTTGGAATGCTGTGCCGGCTGGTCCGGTTTTCCCTGATAAATCTGGTATCTGCGGATCAGTGCCTTGGCGCGGCTCACCAGTTCTGCGTAGGAAAATGGTTTTGCCAAATAGTCATCGCCGCCGCTGGAAAAACCGAGGGTTTTGTCACTTTCCTGTGTGCGGGCACTTAAAAACAGAATCGGTGCGTTGGTGAGTTTCCGCATTTCCACACAGGTCTGATAGCCATTGAGCCCGGGCATCATGATGTCCAGAATGATCAGGTCAAAGATATTTTCTTTTAACTGGCTGAGAGCCTGAGTTCCGTTAGCGGCTTCATGTACCTGAAAGCCTTCTCCCGTCAGGAGAATCTGTATGATTTCTCGGATTTCGGGATTATCGTCTACGATTAAAATGGCTGCTTGTTTCATAATGTGTTCGATCCTTTTTCAGAATGTTTCCGGCATTTCTGCCGCGAGATGTGATAGTTTGCTTTATGGTAAACTTAGTGGTAAATTTTCGAAAGTATTTCGGCAAAAAGCAATTCTGTATGCTGATTATAGCATAGTATGAAGTTGTAGTATGTTTTCTTAAGAAAGATTCAGAAAGAAGTTCGTCTTGCGAACTTTTTCTGGACAAAGAATCGCAAAACCATTACAATGAAAATTAGGTAAGACCAGCAGACCAAAAAGAGAGTTTGACATAGAGGAGCTGGATCAAAGGAGGATTATTTATGAGTGAACATATAGCATATGTGGCAAACGGAGGACAGACTTACCAGCCATGTCAGGATAATGTAAAGGTACCTTTTGCATCTTATGAGAAACCGGCCAAACCGAATCCATTACTGCCTGAGCTGGAGCTGAATCAGGATGCCATTGACAAAGGATATGTACTTCCGTCACAGAAACAGCATTTTCTTCCCGGGGTAACATCTGAGATGATGGACTGGTTCTGGGCAAATATGGAAAAAGGATATTATCTGTGGGCTCCGGGCTCTCACAAGAAATTTACATGGGTAAAGACACCGGTAGAGTACGGTATGGAAGCTTCCGTTCATATGATCTCCGAAGCATGTGAACCGGGTGCAGCTGTATTTGGTGGCGAAGGTGTTGAAATCCACAGACTTGCGTTGAAAGAGTTCTTCCCGTTCACCACATGTCTGAAACATGTGATCTGCGAAGGTGTATACAACGATCTCGGTGAACTGGTGGATTCTACGGTTCATATGTGGGAAGATGTAGAAGGTGGCTGTGTGCATATTACAGCAACCGTACAGAACTCCAAAGTATCTGCACCGCCGGCCTTTATCATTGATATCCTGAAAAAAGATCCGAATGCGAAGATCGTACCGAACTTTCTGACCGAACATGAGGATTTTGAAGCAAGTCAGTGGCCGGTATTTTTACCGAAATTATATGATTTATGGAAAAATCATCCGGATCCGTCACAGAATGTACAGTGCTGCCTGGAAGTAGAGAAAACTGCTGAGGGATGGCGTTACATCAAAGAAAATGGTCCGGTTGTATTATAGTTCGATCCGCGCAGTCTGAACGGAGTCTCTGTTTTTTCCATGTAACCTGTGGATATTTGCGGCAGTTAATGTTATAGTAAGCTGTATGAACAGAGAATGTCTGTAACATTCATATTCTTAAATGCAAAATGCAAAAACAGAGACAGGATTGAGATAACGTATGGATAAAAAGAAGAAAAGTGCCGGTTCCAGCTGTGAATACTGTATGAATTACGAATATGATGAGGATTATGAGTACTATGTCTGTACCCAGGATCTGGATCAGGACGAGATGTATCGGTTTATCACCGGGCAGTTCCGGGAATGTCCGTATTATCGTGCCGGAGATGAGTACAGTATTGTAAGAAAGCAGATGTAAACCAGAATCGTGTGCAGATTTGTACACAGAAAAAGAATGAAAAAGAAACGAAAAGTGCAGGAGAACGAGTGGCTCCTGCATTTTTTTGTCTGAGTGTACCGAAAATCACATAAAAATTAAAAATATGTGTAATTTCTTGCCTGAGATGAAATTGCCCGCGGATAAAATGTGAAAAATGTGTGAAAAGCACTACTGGATTCGCCATGTTTTGGACTTATGAGATGGTGTGAGGTTTGATAAAATGCAGATATCAAGGTTTGGATAAGGAGGACAAGGTAGTTATGAAGATGAAAAAATTACTGACCATTTTACTGGCAGCATCTATCGTAGCAGGAAGTGCACAGGTGCCGGGACTGACCATGCAGGTACAGGCCGCACAGGTGCAGACACAGGAAAGTGCCGGAAGTGCAACCGCTACTTATAACGGAAAAACATTCAACCGCGCATCTGCCGCATATCAGGATGGCGATGTAAGCTATGAGGGAATGCCATTGTACAACGGAAATGCAGAGGATCTGGATGATTATGTGAATCTGATCATGGACGAGATCGGAGTGGATGGCTGGATCAGTATTCTGGCAGGCAAATCTCCGGTTGGTACTTACGCCGATGAGAATGGAGAGAGCAAAACATACAATGTGCCGATTACAGTAAACCGTGCGGCAGATGTGGGTCTGGATGGAGAGACACAGTGGCCGAATCAGCTGGCACAGGCACAGACCTGGAATACAGATCTGCTGAAACAGGCCGGTTCGGTATATGGCGATGAGATGCGTTCTAAATATGCGACATCATCTATTGGAACCACAGCAGTGGGCGCACATGCGGCACAGATTGATGCCCGTATGAATCCGTTATCCGGACGTTACGATGAGGGATACGGTGAAGATGCATTTATGATCGGAGAGATGGCAGACGCCTGGGCCGGCGGTATGGTTGGCGATGAGTCTGACGTTTATATGAAATCCATTCCGCAGACAAAGCACTGGACCACGTACAACTCCGAGTTTTTCCGTCTGCAGGGCGGCAACAACGTAAGTACTCGTACATTCTATGAGTATTATGGAAAAGCGGCTGAGAAGCCATTTTCAGATGGAACGATCACCGGTTATATGTCTTCTTACGGAAACATGAACCGTGTACCGACGACATCCACATTTATCCATGATTTCGCACAGAAAATAAGCAAAGACGGTGTGACTACAGGTTGTGATTTTATGGCTGAGTATGGTTATATCGACGAGCAGTACCGACTGAATGCATCCGGATTTTCCAACGGATATGATAAGCTGTATTCTTCTTCCCTTCTGGATCGTACCGCATCCATGATTCTGGCTGGTCATATTCAGGGAGGAACCACCGGTATTGCAGATGCTGACATTGCACAGACGATCAAAACCGCGGTGGAGAATCATGTGGAAGGTTTGACAGAGGATGATGTATATAAAGTAGCACGTCCGACAATTGTAACCATGGCACGTTCCGGCGCACTGGATGAACGAGATGAAAACGGTCAGCCGCGTTACTATCCGTATACGGATATCAAGACAGATCATTCTTCCAAAACAAGCCAGGAGACAGAGCTTCAGATGGCTGAAGAGTCTGTGGTATTGCTGAAAAATGAAAATCATACGCTTCCATTATCCAGTGATTCCAAAGCCGGTGTCTATGGTGTGATGGCAGAAACGATGCAGTACGGACAGTATTCTTCCGAACTGGATGTCAATGATGAGAAATATAATACTTATGTACAGGGCGCAGGCGATAATATACTGGAGGCAGTACAGAGCCAGATTGGCAGCGATAATGTATCTTATTCCACCGGAAACCGCGTGGTTGCGTACAAGACAGCCAGTGGATATGTAACAGCTACCGAGGATGAGAACGGTGCACAGCTCACAGTTTCCAACCCGGAAGAGGGCACACAGGCAGCAGATCAGTCTAAGTATTTATTTGAGTATGCGGACTGGGGACAGGATGCATTCAGTCTGCTTTCTCTGGCAAATCAGAAATGGATCAATGCAGGTGTGAAAAACAATTCTCTGCCGGGCAATACCATGGGATTGTATGATGCGGCAGTTTCCAATAACGGATCTTACAGCATGAAAGCAAGTGCCGGAATGGCAACTGCAGTCAGCAACATGCCGACTTTCCTGTCAAAACGTGCAGCGGATGAGGATGGAAATTATTACCTGAAAATGGGTGATAAATACAATGATACTGATTTTTCCACCACTTGGGCACTCAGCGATAAATTAGGTTGGTATCTGCAGACAACAGAGGATGGAAAAATAAAATTAAATGGTGATGCACAGCCGATTCAGGGACCGAATCTTCCGTTCCTTCTCGGAGGAAATCTGGCAACCGGTATCGCAGCATTTGAAAGTGCAGAAGATAAGACACCATATACTTTCAAAGAAGAAACGATAAAAGAGGCTGGTGCGGATTCCGAAGAACTGGCAGCAGATACGGATTATGCCATTGTAGTTGTCGGACAGCCGTACAACGGTATTTCCGGTGAGGGTATTGACCGTAAATATCTGAGTCTCAGTGAGGATCAGATGGACATGGTATCTACCGTTGCAGCAAACTATGCGAAAGAGGGTAAAAAGACCATCGTTATCATCAATACCGAATATCCGGTGGAAGCAGAAGCGTTACAGAATGATGAAAATGTATCTGCCATCGTATTTAACGCATTCGGTGGACAGTATGATGCAACCGCACTTGTAAATGTCCTTTACGGGGAGGCAGCACCAACCGGACGTCTCGTAAGTACCTGGTATAAATCCAAGGATGCACTTCCGGCTATTGATAAATATGCACTTCCGGAGAATGCCATGGCAAACATCGGACCGGATCTGGTAGAAGGTCTGACATTGGATGACATTGACGATAATGTGACCGTAGATATGACAGAGACAGATATGGAGCAGACACATCTGACTTATATGTATGCAGATGATGAAGATGTGACTTATCCGTTTGGATACGGTCTGTCTTACTCAGAATTTACTTACTCCGGTATGAATGCAAAAGCAGATAAAGATGGAAATATCGATGTATCTGTAACTGTAAAAAATACAGGAAACGTAGATACTTCTGATGTTGTGGAAATCTATGCATCGAATCCGGATTCATCTTATGGTGATACAGCACCGCAGAAAAAACTGGTTGGTTTTGAAAAGGTTGCTCTGAAAGCAGGAGAATCTGCAAATGTAGACATTCATGTAGACGCTTCCGCACTGGAAGTATGGGATGTCAACGCAGGTGAGTATGTGGTAGAAGACGGTACTTACCAGCTGTATGCGGCACATTCTTCTGATCTGAAGGGTGAGAATGTACTGAGCAAAAAAGTAAAAGTATCCGGAAGTACACTCAGCAACGCTGATACTGCAGAAAAACTGAATGTATGGTCCTCTTCCTTTACAGCATCTGATGTAAAATATGTAGAGTATTCCAAAGGAAATACCGCAGAAGCCGCAGCAGCAGACAGCGATGAGATATTTGCAGTTATGGCAAAAAAAGCAGGTGCATACACAGCACTTCTGAACGTGGATCTGAATCAGGTAAAACAGGCTGTCCTGAATGTTGCTTCCACAGAGGCTCAGAATGGTATCGAGCTTCGTCTGGATGCTCCGGACGGAAAACTGATCGGTTCGGTAAACTACGGTGCAACAGAAGCTGTTACCAGTGCACGTACTTCGGAAAATGGCGTGGATGCCGGAACTTACACAGAGCTTGGTTATACAACAGCCTCTACTGATCTGAGCGGTGCATCAGGTGTTCATAACGTATATCTGGTATTTAAAAATGCAAATGCAAGAGTGGAAGGAATCCAGTTTGTAACATCAGGTGTGACGATTCCAGATGGACTTGCAAATGAGGCAGACGAAAATGGAAACTGGAACTATTATATCGATGGTAAAGTTGCCACAGATGCAACCGGCCTTGCTCCAAATGCTTATGGTTGGTGGTATGTAAAGAACGGAAAAGTTGATTTTACTTATACCGGACTTGCATCAAACGACCAGGGATGGTTCATGGTTGTAAACGGCATGGTGAACTTTGGCTATACCGGACTTGTAGCAAATGAGTATGGGTGGTGGATGGTACAGAACGGAAGTATCAACTTTGCTTACACCGGACTGACAGCGAATGAGTATGGCTGGTGGTATGTCCAGAATGGAAGTATCAACTTTAATTACACCGGGCTGGCAGCGAATGAGTACGGCTGGTGGTATGTAAATGGTGGAAAAATCGATTTCGGTTATACAGGCCGTGCAGCAAATGAGTATGGCTGGTGGAATGTAGTAAACGGAAAAGTAGTATTCTGATCATAGAGCGTGACAGAACCGGGGGTTTTATTCCCCCGGTTTTTGTTGTACAATCGTGAAAAAGACGGAGATAACATGCAGGCAATTGCGCAGTAAAATAAAATGTGATAAAAGAAAACATGGGACAAGAAATAACATGTTGGGAGAATGAAAATGGTTCATTTTATGGTTAGGAAAGAAGGACGGCAGGAGCCGGAGTGGTCATCAGATTATAGCTTTCTGATACCGCTGTCCGGGACAGTGAAGCTTTTTTTGAAAAAGAAAATTCTGGAACTGAAGAAGGGGGATATTGTAATGATTGAACCCTTTCAGTATTTCAGTTTGTCTGATGTTTCCGGGAGCTGTTTGCTCTGCGGGGTTGACCTGACAAAGCTGATGTCGGGGCAGGGAGCGGCGCCGGGAAGGCTGGAGTGCAATTCTGTCATGGAACTCCACAAAGAACGGTATCACGAAGTAATCTGCGATATCTTACATCTAGTGCAGGAGATACAGCAGGAAAATGTGTGTGCATATGTCCGTGAAATGAAATGGTCTTATCAGCTTCTGGAGCATCTGCTGCGTGACTTCCGGGTTGAGACAGAGATACCGGACACAGAGTTTCCGATAATGCAGAATGTGCTGTTTTACATTTCGCAGCATTATACGGAAGCGTTGACTCTGGCGGCATTGGCGGAACAGTTTTTTGTCAGCAGTTCGTATATTTCCAAAATGTTCCGGGAGAAGCTGGACACCAGTTTTCTGAAATATATCAATGAGATTCGCCTGTTGCATGCAGCGGGACAGCTGCGGGATGCCAGGAAAACCATTGACCAGATCGCAGAGGAGAGTGGTTTTAAAAATGCCAGATCTTTCAGCACCAAATTTCGGGAGTATTATCAGATTCTGCCTAGCGAATACCGCAGACAGCAGAAGACGGAAGCACCTGCACGGCTGCAGGCAGATGAGGAGCAGGAACTGGCAGCGTTTCTGCAGCAACTGGAAGCGGATCTTGCCGGGGCAGAACTGATCAGACATCCCGGGAAAAAACAGCTGATTACCGGAGTAGATTTGGATGAATTTGTCAGTCTGGATCAGCCCGGAGGGATTCTGACGATTCGGAAAGCCAGCTATCTGTTGCTTCATCCGGTGCGTAAGATGGTGCGGGAGCTTGCGGAAAAATTACATTTTACCGGTATTTATTTTCATGAACTGTTTCATGATGATATGGAAATTTATGTAAAAGAAAGGGATCGAAGACCGCATTATAGCTTTTACCGGATGGATCAGCTATTTGATTTTATTGCAGAGTGCGGTCTGATCCCATTTGTAGAACTGTCTTTTGTACCATTTCTTATGGTGGAGAATGTAAATAAAGACGCACTGATGCGCAATTCTATCTCCGATATGCCGACGGATATGCAGCAATGGGATCGGCTGGTATACCATGTGGTGGAACATATGGTGGAACGGTATGGTCGCAGTCAGGTGTTGAAATGGAAATTCTGTGTGTGGAATTCACCGGATAATCCGCGGATCAATTATTCTGCACTGCAGCGTGAAAATTATTATCGTCTGTATTTGTCTACCTGGAAGGTGATCAAAGCAATCGATGAGCGGTTTCAGGTTGGTACGTCGGCTTTAATGTCAGTAAATTTACTGTATCCGGAGTGGATGGACAGTTTTACATCCTTTTATCAGAAGCAGCATTGCGAACCGGATTTTGTCATGATGAATCTGTATACCGTGGATGATACACCGCAAAGTATCCAAAGACGTCAGCCTGCCGGCATTATGCAGCAAAGGGATGCAGTGTATAATGTGATACGGAGGATTTTGAACAATAATGAGGATTGTGGATGGCAGGTGAGGGCCTGGTATGTGGCGGAGTGGAATTTCGATTTGGGCTGGAACAACGTCCTTCAGGATACCATGTTTTATCCGGCATATATTGTAAAAAGTATGGTTGATTGCTGGCAGACGGGGATTGCCTTTGGAGTAATGGATCCGCTGGAAAATCTCTCAGAGGATCAGATGATACAGGGATCTTTTCAGGGCAAACGTGGGATCTTTACCTATGATTTTATCAAAAAACCTTCTTACTATGTGTATGAGATGCTGGCAAAAATGGGTTCCTATTTTATCAAAAAAGGGGAAAATTATCTGATCACGAAGTCAGAGGACGGGGAAATTCAGATCTTATTATATAATTATCTGCACCTGTCAGAAGCATATTGTCAGAGAAAGCTGGATCAGAATGAAATCAGCCCGGGGATGTTGGAGCCAGAACATGATCTGACTTATGAAATTTGTCTGGAACATGCAAAAGAGCGGACGTATCTGAAAGCAACGAGTGTGCTGAATGAAAATAATGGAAATCCGTATGGATTTTGCAAAAATTATAGAAGAGCAGCGCGGATTTCATCTGCGGATATTGTTTATATCAATGAAAAGAATCAGCCGCTTCACACGACTGATTATGTGAATCGTCAGGAAGATGGAAGTATCTGTCTGTACGAACACCTCGAGCCATTTGAAGTCCGGCTGATCCGGTTAAGTGTTATGTAGGTGATAGGGGACTGATCGCAATTAAAAAGGCAGCTGTATATCGAAAGTGTTGTTTCGGATACAGCTGTCTTTGTCTGTAAATTAAATCATATGCAGCACATGGATCAGAAGCAGCCATGCGAGTCCATAGTAAGTGATAACGGCAACCAGATCATTGACGGTTGTAATCAACGGACCGGAAGCAACTGCAGGATCAATTTTGATCTTATGGAAAAACATTGGGATCAAAGTGCCGACCATACTGGAAATTACCATGGCTACCATCAGGGAAAATCCAACGCAGCCGGAAATCAAAAATGCATGTCCCATTGGATAATGTTTTAATACACAGATGTAAAGTCCGATAAATATGAAGGAAAGGATTCCAAGGAAAAGTCCGTTCAGGAATCCGACCTTCATTTCTTTCAAAACAAGGTTGAATTTCTGCTTTGCAGTCAGTGTCTCATCTACCAGAACGCGGATGGTAACAGCCAGAGACTGGGTACCAACGTTTCCTGCCATATCAAGGATCAGGGACTGGAAGCACATAACAATGGGCAGTACGGCAACAACTGTCTCAAATACACCGACCACAGAAGATACTGCCATGCCGAGAAACAGCAGAATGATCAGCCATGGCAGACGTTTTTTGATACTGGTGGATGTTTTTTCGTGCAGATCTTCTTCTGCGGTCAAACCAGCCAGCTTTGCGTAATCCTCACCAAGCTCATCGTCTACGGCTTCTACAATATCCTGGGCAGTTAGAATACCGATTAGTTTTCCGTTGTCAGTCAGAACCGGCAGAGAATCTTCGGCATAATCTTTGATGGTTTCGATGCAGTTATCAATTTTTTCATGATCTGTTACATACGGATAGGATGTACTGATGATGCCATTCAGTTCATCGGTTTCGCGGGCAATGATCAGATCTTTCAGATCGATGGCACCGTAAAATTTATCCGCATCATCTACCACGTAAACCGTGGAGATATTATCATTTTCACCAGCCTGTGTCACCAGTTCCCGCATGGCCTGGCGGATACTCAGATCTTTGCGGATGGCTACGAAGTTTGTAGTCATCATGCTTCCAATCTCGTCCTCGTTGTAGGAGAGGATCAGACGGATGTCGTGGCTGGAATCTGCATCCAGCAGTGTTACGATTTTCTCTTTTGCGGATGCTTCCATCTGTTCCAGAATATCTACCGCATCGTCAGAATCCATGAAGGATACGATCTTTGCAGCCTGGTTGATGCTGAGCTCAGACAGATACTGTGTCGGTGTTTCGAGATAGGAAAAAATCTCTGCAAGCCTTTCGGCACCGAGTACCGGGTACAGTTTTTTGCGCTGCTGTGGTGACAGCAGTTCCAGCGCATCCGCAATATCTCTCTCATGATAGTCATTCAGCCGATCCAGCAGGACTTCATTTTTTAACGGGCTCTGAATGATTTTCAGTAATTCTTCTGCATAGTTTGGTCTTTTTAATGTTTTTTTCATCTCATTTCCTCCTGACAGCCCTCAGGTACTTAGGTACATTTGTCATCTTTTAAAGGCAGAATGGTAATGCAATAGTGTACCTCTGAAAAAAGGGCATAAAAAATCACCGCTTACGAAATTCCGAAAGCTAATGTTACAGTTGCAGACTGTGCAGTATAGGAATTCTTAAAGTTCATTTACGAATTACAACGAATTACATATGAACTGATCGTATACGGTGGGAAAATGAATGAAATAAAAATATGGGAAATAATGAACAATTCTATTGAGCGAATGAATCCGTTAAATATATAAACAAACTGTTTTTTCGAATATTTTTATAACAATCTTATCTTCAATTGGAAATGAAAATGCAGGAATCAGTGAATCACATGGAACAGCTGCATATTCAGTTTCCATTGTCTGCCACCGCAGATCATACTTCGTCCTGTACTATCACAATTGTCCATGATCACACCTCCTGTTGAAAATTTTTGAACTCTTTTGTAAAAGAGTTTTTGGATTTGAATTATTGTAAATTTGAATTGGTTTCAGCTGTTTGCTTCAAAACCTTGGCTAGTTTAATACGAAAAAATAGATTCGTCAAGAAAAAAACGATAATTTACGAAAAATTTACAGAAAAATAAGGATCCTATATAATATGGTGATGCATTAGAATCCTTATTTGAGACTATGTTTTTCAATTATTGTATGAAAAAACGGGTTGTGTTATAGTAGTCTTAGTTTTTAAAATGTTTACATAATACACAGATTACTAAAATGGCAATGATGACTAATAAAATGTATAGCATATAATTCTCCTTTGTTTATGAATATGAAACCAATCAGATATATAAAAGAAAATTTTGGAAAAATACCATTTTGCAATGAAAAACCGGATACCGCGCCACATTTAGGAAAATTTTGTTTTCCTGTCTGTTGGCGTTGTTTTGCATTAATTACCAGTATTCTTATAACGTATCTGGTAGCACATGTTTGGTTGAACATGATATTTCCACTGTGGATATCATTTGTTATGATATGCCCGACTGTTATTGATGGAATTGCCCAATATATATTTGGTATCCTGAGCAACAATCGACGGCGATGTATTACTGGTATTATTAGCGGAATAGGGATTACAATGACAATCCTGCATATACCACAATACTTTTAATATATCTGTAACTATTAAAACAAATAAATTATATCATTGATCTGATGATTTGTATAGGATGAAATGTGAATAATATTTTATGAATTATTATCATGTGCAGGATACGGAGATTATAGTGCACAGAAATGGAATGGAGAAGCGGATATTTCGCAGAGGAACAGCAGAAAGAGCAGGAGAATTTGCAGAGAAGTTTGGTAAAAGGGAATGGGGATATTGTTGTGGAATGCTGCATGATATCGGAAAATATTCTAAAGAATTTCAGAGGAAAATACAGGAGAATACAAATGAAAGGGTGGATCATGCTACTGCAGGAGACAGGACTTCCTGCTATTCGCTGGCATGATCTGAGAAGTATATATTGCACTCTGTTGTTAAAGAATAATTTCTCTCCTAAGGCAGTAGCCAAGTTGATGGGAGATGCAAGAGAGTTGATAACCATGGATGTATATGGAGATAATGGAAATATTATAGCTGAGGAGATTCCACCGGAATTGCTTTCTTATATGGAAGAAGTATTACCGGAAAAGAAGAAGGATAATACAGAAAATGTTCTGGATACGCTGATAAATGTAGAAAAATTTTTACAGAACTAATGTTCGTTTTACATATACAATTCCATATTTCCATGATATAATAGCTCTTACATTTGAGTGTTAATTCGCCCACGTTAGTTTTACTACTTTTTATAAGTCTATAAAATGTTAAGTGGTGAACAGAATTCGTCGAGAGGCATATTTGGGCGAAATCGGAGAATGTGCTTCGACGAATTTCTGCCTGATAGACGAACTTTTTTGATATAAAAACTAGGAGGTGCTTTTGTGCAGGATTCACAACAAATCTTCAAACTTCATTCCGAATACCAACCCACAGGAGACCAGCCCCAGGCAATCGAAAAACTGGTCAAAGGCTTCAAGGAGGGCAATCAGTTCGAGACGTTGCTTGGAGTCACAGGTTCCGGTAAGACATTTACTATGGCAAATGTTATAGAGAAACTCAACAAGCCCACACTTATAATCGCACATAACAAGACTCTTGCAGCACAGCTTTACGGTGAGTTTAAAGAGTTTTTTCCTGAAAATGCAGTTGAATATTTTGTATCTTATTATGATTATTATCAGCCTGAGGCGTATGTTCCGTCATCGGACACATATATAGAAAAGGATTCATCGATAAATGATGAGATTGATAAATTAAGACATTCGGCTACAGCGGCTTTAACTGAGAGAAGAGATGTAATTATTGTGGCGAGTGTGTCATGTATATATGGTCTTGGAAGTCCTATTGATTACCAGAACATGACTGTTTCGCTCAGACCGGGGATGATGAAGGACAGGGATGAGGTTATTAAGAAACTTGTTGAAATCCAGTATGCCCGCAATGATATGGATTTTAAGCGTGGTACTTTCAGGGTGAGAGGGGATGTTTTGGAAATATTTCCGGTTTCAGAGTCAGAACATGCAATAAGAGTAGAATTTTTCGGTGATGAGGTTGACCGAATCACTGAGATAGATGTGCTTACGGGAGAGATAAAGGCAGAACTTGAGCACATGGTAGTATTTCCAGCATCTCATTATGTAGTAGACCGTGACAACATGAATCGAGCTATTATTGGGATAGAAAATGAACTTGAATACAGAGTAAAAGAATTTCAGAGTCAGGACAAGCTTCTTGAAGCTCAGAGGATTTCAGAGAGAACAAACTTTGACATAGAAATGCTTCGTGAAACAGGTTTTTGTTCGGGGATAGAGAATTATTCAAGACATTTGTCGGGACTTAAACCGGGACAGCCGCCTCACACACTGCTTGATTATTTTCCTGATGATTTTATTATAATGGTTGATGAGTCACATATCACGATACCTCAGATAAGAGGAATGTATGCAGGTGACCGTTCAAGAAAAAACACACTTGTTGAGTATGGTTTCAGATTGCCGTCAGCACTTGACAACAGACCTCTTAATTTTGACGAGTTTGAAAGCCACATAAACCAGATGCTCTTTGTATCAGCCACACCGAATGTGTATGAGAAAGAACATGAGCTTGCAAGAGTTGAACAGATAATAAGACCAACAGGTCTTCTTGATCCTGAGATTACCGTAAAACCGGTCAAAGGTCAGATTGATGATTTAGTGGGTGAGATAAGAAAGACACTTGATGCAGGAAATAAAGTAATGATAAACACACTTACAAAAAAGATGGCAGAGGATTTGACAAATTATCTGAAGGAGATAGGCATAAGGGTGAGGTATCTTCATTCAGATATAGATACACTTGAGCGTTCAGAGATAATTAGGGATATGCGAATGGATGTGTTTGATGTGCTTGTCGGTATAAATCTTCTGCGTGAGGGGCTTGACATACCTGAGATAGAGCTTGTTGCAATACTTGATGCTGATAAAGAGGGATTTCTGCGTTCGGAGATTTCTCTTATCCAGACTATAGGCAGGGCGGCGAGAAACGCTGATGGTCGTGTTATCATGTATGCAGATGTGATAACGGAGTCGATGAGAAATGCGATAGATGAGACGAACCGAAGAAGAAAGATACAGGCAAAGTATAATGAGGAACATGACATTACGCCACAGACAATAAAGAAAGCAGTAAGAGACCTTATCAGTATATCAAAGAAAGTTGAGACAAGCAGCGAGGATATAACTAAGGATATTGAGTCGATGAGTGAGAAGGAGATTGACAAACTTGTTGCAAAGATTAAGAAACAGATGCATACGGCGGCAGCAGAACTTAACTTTGAGCTGGCGGCGAAGCTGCGTGACCAGTTGATTGAGATAAAAAAGCTTGAGTGAAAATAATGCAGGTTGAGAGGAGTTTTTTGATAAGGAAAGGAAATTTTGATGACTGATAGTAAGATAAAATTGCCGGTGGGAATAAATATCGGTGTGGACTATTATCCGGAGCACTGGGATGAGTCACTATGGGTTAAGGATGCTGATATGATGCATAAGGCGGGAGTTAAAATTGTCCGTATGGCTGAGTTCGCATGGAGCAGACTTGAACCGGATGAGGGCGATTTTGATTTTGAGTGGCTTGACAGGGCGGTTAAACTCTTTGAGGACCGGGATATATATGTTGTTTTGTGTACGCCTACTAACACACCTCCACAGTGGCTTTTTAAAAAGTATCCGGAGATTATCCAGATTGATAAAAAGGGAAATAGGATTTCCATTGGGATAAGAGGACACAGGTGTTTGAACAGCCCTGTTTACAGGGAACTTTCTAAAAAGATAATCACGCATATGGTCGAGAGATATAAGGACAATAAATATGTTATAGGTTATCAGATTGACAATGAGCTTGAGGCAAATCACTGTTGTTGTGATGTGTGTAAAAGTTCTTTTAGGGAATGGATTAAGAAGAAATATGGTACGATACAGGCGGTCAATAAGGCATATGGAAATAATGTGTGGAGCGGTGAGTATAGTGATTTTTCACAGATTATGCCGCCGATGAATGAAAATGGGAAATGGCTGAATCCCTCGCTTAACCTTGACTTTAACAGATACGCATCTGAGAGCACCTGCGATTATGTTAAGTTTCAGTCGGACATTATCAGAAAAATCTCTCCTGATAAATTTATTACGACAAACAACTGGCTATGTGAGAATATGCCTGATTTTTATGATATGTTTGAAAATCTTGATGTTGTATCATATGACAATTATCCGCTTACAAATCTGCCAAAAGATGATGAAACATTGTATTCGCACGCATTTCACCTTGACCTGATGCGTGGCATAAAAAATAAAAACTTCTGGATTATGGAACAGCTAAGCGGAAGTGTCGGAAGCTGGATGCCTATGTCACTTACAACAAGACCCGGAATGTTAAAGGGGTATTCACTTCAGGCAATCGCACATGGTGCGGATGCCGTTGTGCATTTCAGATGGCGCACGGCTGTTTCTGGTGCTGAGATGTACTGGCATGGGATAATAGACCACAGCAATGTGCCTGGGAGAAGATATAAGGAGTTTTGTAGACTTTGTGATGAGGTTAAAAAAATCCAAAATCTTGCGGGAACAATATGCAGAAATGAGATTGCGATACTGTATTCATCTGACAATGAGTATGCATTTAAAAATCAGCATCAGGCGGAGAAAATGTATTATCTTGAGCAATTAAAACAGTGGCATGATGCATTTACCTGTCTGGGACTTGGAGTTGACATTATAAATCAGACACAGAGACTTGACAAATATAAAATTGTCATCGCACCGACAATGCTCGTTGAGAGTGCGGGGACATTAAAAGAACTTGAAAGAGTGGCAAATAATGGAGTTGCCGTTATTTTAACGAATCGTTCAGGTGAGAGGGATTATAATAATAAATGTATTATGGAACAACTGCCGACGATATATTCCGAACTCACGGGAATAAAAGTGACTGAATATGAAGCGTTGCCTTATGGTATGGAAGTGAGGCTGAGATTGTCGGATGAATTTGCTGAAAAGTCGAAGTATGCCTTAAAGAGTGAAAGAGAAGAAAATGCAACATCACAATATAATTTAGAAAGTCAAAATAAGGAAGTTGAAAAATCAGACTATGCATTAAATAGTGACAATGATGTAAATTCAAATGAAGAAATAAGAAAAGTGAAAATTATTGGAAAACGATGGTGCGATATAATAGAAGAAAACGAAAATGTGGAAGTGCTTGCAAGATATGATGAGCAGTTTTATAAAGATTTTGCGGCTGTCACAAGAAATAAATATGGTGATGGAGAAGTCTATTATTTTGGTACAGTATTAAATCGTGACGCAAGTATAGGATTTGCAAGGGAGATTGCCAAAAGGCAGCAGCTTGACATAATAGACGGACTTCAAAAAGGTGTGGAAGTTACATATCGTTATGGTGATAAAAAGTGGCGTTTTATATTTAACAATACCGAAAAAGAGCAGAAAGTAATTATCGGGAAAGAACAGATTACATTAAAGCCATTTGAGATGAACATACAAGAAACTATCTTGCATTGAAGAAAAAAGGAGAGTATAATTGATTATATAGGAATATTAAGATGGTTTAGGATAAGTCTATATATGAATTTGACAAGGAGTGATTTTTATGCAGATAAGTGGTATCAATGGAATGAACAATATCAGCAGTATATATACATATGGAAATTCACATTTTAACCAGATACAGAACAATCCTGTTACTCCGGTAACAAAGGTTAAAAGCACACAGCCTGTTGATGGCGGACAGGACAAGTCAAAATATGCTGTTGTTTATGGAAATGATAAGACAAGTGAGACATATGACACTAAAGAAGCAGATGAAGTCAAGTCAAAATATGCAGATGCACAGAATGTCTCATATAATAATACAAACAATCCATATGAGATTTCAAAGATGGAAAGAGACAGCATGATATTATCCGGAATGAATTTTGATGAGTATGCATAGCAAGTATGCATAGCAAACATGCATAGCAAGCATGCATAGCAAACATGAATAATAAGTATTAAACAGGGGGAATTATCGCATGATGAAATGGTGGAGAAGATTGATTTTTTCTATTATCAGTCTGGTATTGGGATATATTTCTCTTGATTATCTTTACTCCGCTTTTACGAAACTTACAAATGCATCGGGAAGTGCAGCAGCATACAGTCCTAAAGGAGATGGCTTGTCACAGCTTTTAGGGGCGGTTATGTTTTTGGGATACTTTGTTGTTCTTGGATTTTATATCTGGATGATAAAGAGGTGTTCACCCAAAATTGACCTTATAGAAGAAGATGCCAAAACCGGAGAGCAGAAAGTAAAGAAAAAATGGTTTGATATTATACTTCAGATAGTTATCATTATTACCGGTATGATAATAAGATGGGCATATCTTATGTTTATATATCTGCCGAAATTGTAAAATAAAAACATCATTGAATTTAAGATTTAGAGCTGCAATTATCAGTTTTTGAAACAGAGTGTGAACAGCATTTAAATCTTGTATTCTATGGTGTTTTTCATTATCAGAGAAGTTTTTGTAATCGTGTTATAAACCGGTAAGCAGAGCTTACCGGAAATATTTGCCTGACTACATATCCTTTTGGGATTTTATGCTTCTAAAGCAATGTATCAATGTGCAGGTGAAAATCTTTTGAAAGATCGTATGTTTTTGTGTCTGATATGACAATAGGTCTTGAGAGAAAGTTTTTATTTAACAATACAACACGACCAACATCGCCATTTGACAATTTTACTTCTGTATTGATGTAGGCTTCAACGGTTCTTTCGATAAATTTATATAATGCTCCCGGCTCGTAGAGTTCTTTTTGCAGCTCCATATGTTCAAGGACAGGGAACGGACAAATTCCTTTCCTATATACTCTGTCGGCGGTCATTGCATCATAAACATCTGCAATGGCGACAATACCTGAAAATAAATCGATTTCATTTCCCTTTAAACCATTTGGATAGCCTTTTCCGTCATATCGTTCGTGATGCTGAAGTGCAGCAAGTTTTATTTTAGAGTTTAAATTTTTGGTTGAAAGGATTTCATAACCATATTCAGGATGTTTTTTGATAATAGCATATTCGTTATCGGTAAGCTTTGAAGGTTTTTGGATGATTTCAGGTGGAATACGCAACTTTCCTATATCATGCAACATTCCCGCTATCATAAGCGTTTCAATATCATCATGGCTTAAGTTCATCCATGTACCAATAACATTACATATAAGTGCAACATTTATAGAGTGGGCGTATGTCAAATCATCGTATCCACGCATACATTGCATCATTTCAAGAAGATGAAGTGGATTCCTGGATTTTTCAAGTATGCTTTCGATTTCTGAAATCATTTCATCGACAAGCCCGTCGCTGCTTTTTATTATCATATCATTTAATGTCTTTTTAAATCCTGTAAGACATGAATCAAATTGTGAATGAAATTTTTTGAAATCTTCTGACTGCTCAATTCGTTCAAAGTATGTTGGTTTTTGATTGTCGTTATCATTATTGTTGGTGTTTTCAGTTTTTTGAGGTGAATCATTAACAAGTATATATACTGTTTTAATGGCATAGTGTTTTAGTTTACTAATTATATCCGGTGTAAGTTCAGTGTTTTCCTGAATGATGAGCCGACCGTTATATGTATAAACGGATTCTGCAACAATCATTCCGGGACGCAAATTAGCTGTAAATAGTTTTTTCGTTTTCATTATTATCATCTCCCTACTCTTTTCAGATAAAGGCATCCACATATATTATAACATTGTAATGCATAGAAAAACAAGTATATAGAGGGAGCAAAAGCATTAAATTTATATTTAAAAAGTTTGGCGTAACAGTTCAGCCTTTCATTTATTACATTCGTAAACCTGCCAGCAAGCTGTCAGTCGCTGCTATGCAGCT
>ENA-OPWR01001130-OPWR01001130.1-human-gut-metagenome-genome-assembly--contig:-NODE-1130-length-21356-cov-3.261443_pt1 | contig 21356 bp, 18 predicted proteins | sample MGYA00241507_ERZ502006 | MGnify/ENA primary metagenome ERZ502006 (study PRJEB25962, sample SAMEA2043041) | human gut metagenome | biome: human gut; feature: human-associated habitat; material: faeces...
CCTGTCCCACAAAACCCGCATAAAATCCTGCGGTTGCAGTCCTCTGCATCTCTTTGCTGTCAAAGTTTCCCTTGATTGCTTCTCTTATACCTACCAAAGACGAAGGCAGCGTTACCGGCGGCCCCATAATGACATCCCCATAGTCCAGGAAGATCTGTCCTGCCTTATTGCCAAGCAGGCCACTTTCTATGGCATCTTCTTTGCCGAGGCGTTCCTTTTCATAGTCCCTCTAGGCAATACTCGCTCAAATACTCCTCTTTTTGAATTGCATGAAATATATTATTATCTACAATCAAATACATTTCATGCTCACTTATGGGTATCGCTGCATGATATTTGGCATTATTACTCCATACCAAAACATAATATGGCTGCTTCAGTCCCAGTTCTTCCACAGTCGGCATATTATAAAACACCTTATCGTCATTAAAATCTATATAGTTTATATCGAAATAGTCTGCATTATCCATGAATACTGTCTCACCCAGCTTTTTTTCGACCTTATCCTTCTTTTCAGCATATACGACTTTATCAATAACCCAGTTTCCACACCAAACATTATTATAATATGTGTGGCATTGGATGCCTTGTTCCTGCATCCTTTTTTCAATATTAGCCTCAAAAGTTTTGTCTATATCATATACGTGCAATTCCGCTATGTCACTTTCCAATTCTTCCATTTTATAAATTCCGTATTGCCGTTTATATGCTAAAAGTTCTCCATAACTATTTATTATAAAACATGTATCAGATACCTCATCACCTGTCTCAAAAGAAAATATAGGATAATAATTCCCTTTCACTTCTAAATCCGCCAAATATCCCGTCCCATAATAAAATTTCTGTTTTTCTTCATCTCTTATCGGTATCACTCCTCCGATAATATTTTCATCTTTATCTCCGGTAAAATAACAGATATCTCCGACAATTTCATCTGCGACTTGTGCGTTCTCATGTATCCTCTCCCATAAAGAACTATATACCAAAATATCACTTATTTTATATTTACCAAAGCTTAATGATTTATAATAAATCAAATCATCCGCTTCACTATTTTCTTGTGTGGGTGTGAATGTCAATAATCCACATCCACACAAGAAAAAAATAACTATAATTAATACAATTATCTTTTTATTCATTTAGTGATTCCCTCTATACTTATACCGTATAACGGAGTTATATCATCATCTCCAAAGTAGTTTCCGTTTCCAAACATAATCGTATCAACTTCCCACAATGCTCTTTTTTCCTCTACACCAATTTTCATTAATTCATTTTTCCAAATTTCTGGATTTTTCTCCTGTTCAATAATCAATTTTTGAATATTAGCCCCCAACGTACCTGTTTGGTATTTGGCTATTACTAAAGCATCAAACGTTCTTTGATTACAATATAGAATGTTCCCGTCCAAGTCTGCATTTATATTATGTTTCAAATTCTCATCTACTTTGGTTACATCTGCCAAATATTTCTCCACTATTATATCTATTGGAATATAATCTACCTGATTAGCAAAACTCACTTGTTTTCCTAATACATTAAGCTTATATCCCTTAGATTCGTAATAAGCAATATCATCTACCGTTAGATAGTCTCCAAAACCTACCGTTGTGCTTCCATCTCCTACATAATGTGGTTTTACCCCAATTAAAGAAATCTCATTTCCATTGTTGTTTGCAATTTTTATTGCTTGCTGAAGATCTGACAAATTGCCTATATTAAGTATTCTGTTTCCTTTCGCTGTCCTTTCTTCAAATTGTAAGTATCCCTTCTCTAAGGAATACTTATTAACAGTCTCCCAATACATTAACGCTATATAGCCACGATTAGATAATGTTAAATCCATAAAGTTATATAATCTTTCTCTGACTTCACATTCATATATATTATTTCTTTTCTTCGCAACTTTCTCGACATTCTTTACATATGTCCTGCCAAGTTGGTAATTATAACTTAACACATAATCAACATCCACATCTTCTCTTCCAACTTCCCTCATTGCTGACAAAAATGTTCTGACCTGAGTATATGTAGGTGTAGCATTTTTCATTTTGTAATTGCCTTCTAACAGATTATATTTCACATGCAATTCATTAATTTCATCTTCATATAGCCAGTTTCCACTCGGATCCGTATAATTCAGATAGCTGCTCACGCAGTAATTATACCTGTTAAGCGTCAGCGGTTCTGTCAGGCTGCCGAGGTAGCTGTCTTCGGTGAGGAAGGTCGCCGTTACCACGCAGTAGTACCTTGCCCTCAGATACTGGCTCTCGATATTCGGATTGTAGGATTCTCCGTTGTAGGTGTATTCGTTCTCATACTGCGGAGCACCGAAGGTGATCTCTCCGGTGACGCTGTAACGGTAGGACTGGTAGACCTGTCCCTCTTCATTGGTGATACCGGAGACGCTTCCTCTGGCATCGTAGAGGTAGTAGCCGGTGCTGCCATCGAACCGGTCGAAGAATCTCCTGCCGAAGGAACATCCTCTGATCCAGTTTATTTTCTTCACAATAATATTTTATTTCATCAAACAGCCTTTTTTATTCCGTATCAAATCCATCTTCTTCCCCTTTCGCACGCTTTTATCGTTTGCCGATTCCTTTCCTTCTATTGTACCTGTATCCCCGATCCCCCGCAACTATTCTTCGCCCAAATGCCCCAAATTCTTCCAAGATAATTAATAAAAAATCCACAAAAAAAACAGAGACAATATTAAAAACATCTCTGCCTCCAGCGTAAACATGGTACTACTCCTTTGTATTTCGAGTAAAAAAATATGGGAAGACTAAGCTTCCCACTCGTTAATGTTCATCTCTTTACGGATTGATTACCGAAGATTATTGGAGACCTAAATACCCTTTTCCCTTTATCAGTTTTTCAGCCTCTTCACTATTTTCCATCATTCCGGTTTCGATACATATCTTTCGGTCTGTCTGGATCAGAATTCTATACGCCCCTCTTCCAGCCGACTTATAACGCACCGATCTCACGTCTTCCCATGAGTATTTTTTCTCTTTTCCCCAAATGGAACGGTAAGTAATATCATCCCGCGTCATAGTAATTCTTTTGTTGTGCCAAAACAGGAGGAAATAGCTCCCTTCCATTCCACATAATATGAAAAAGATAATGCCTGCGCCTTTCACTCCCTGTGAAGTGCCTAAAATCAGTAATAAAAAAGTAACTCCTATTCCGATGATCCAGAACATTACTCCCATTATAAATGGAGCCGTCGTTTTTCCGGAACACACAACTTCTTTTTCATCATTCACTTCTGTAATCCTCCGGTAAGATCTTTGGGTGTACATCAAAAACGGATGCCCCCATTCCTACAGGGAAGCATCCGTTTCTTCCATTTTATTTTTACAGCAGGCTGTCCAGGGTCTCTCTGATGGCCTTGATGAAATCCAGGCTGTTGAGGATCACGGGATGCTCACAGGTAGAGATCAGGGACAGGCTCTTGGTCATCTTGCCATCTTCGATGGTCTTGATGCATGCCTGCTCCAGCTTGTCTGCGAAGTTGCACAGCTCGGGGATCTGATCCAGTTCACCGCGCTTTCTGAGAGCTCCGGTCCATGCGTAGATGGTAGCGATGGAGTTGGTGGAGGTCTCTTCGCCCTTTAAGTGCTTGTAGTAATGACGCTGTACGGTTCCGTGAGCAGCCTCATACTCATAGACACCGCTGGGAGATACCAGTACGGAAGTCATCATGGACAGATCGCCGTAAGCGGTAGCTACCATATCGGACATTACATCACCGTCGTAGTTCTTGCAGGCCCAGATGAATCCGCCCTCAGAACGGATGACACGGGCTACGGCATCATCAATCAGAGTGTAGAAATATTCAATGCCCAGTTCTTCAAATTTAGCCTTGTACTCGTTATCATAGATCTCCTGGAAAATATCCTTGAAGGTATGATCGTATTTTTTGGAAATGGTGTCCTTGGTGGAGAACCACAGATCCTGCTTCGTATCTACCGCATAGCTGAAGCATGCTCTTGCAAAGCTCTCGATGGATTTATTGGTATTGTGGATACCCTGAATGATACCTGCTCCGTCGAAATTATGGATCAGTTCACGGGTTTCGGTGCCGTCTGCTGCGGTGAATACCAACTCTGCCTTACCGGGGCCGGGTACCTTGATCTCAGTATTTTTATACACATCGCCGTAAGCATGACGGGCAATGGTAATGGGCTTGGTCCAGTTCTTGACATAAGGAACGATACCCTTTACCAGAATCGGTGCACGGAATACAGTACCGTCTAAGATCGCACGGATGGTTCCGTTGGGACTCTTCCACATTTCCTTCAGATTATACTCTGTCATTCTGGCAGCGTTAGGGGTAATGGTCGCACATTTTACAGCAACGCCGTACTTCAATGTGGCATTGGCAGAGTCCACGGTTACCTGATCATCGGTCTCATTACGATGCTCCAGTCCAAGATCATAGTACTCTGTCTTCAGATCGATGTAAGGCAGTAACAGTTCATCCTTGATCATCTGCCAGAGGATTCTGGTCATTTCGTCTCCGTCCATCTCTACGAGAGGGGTTGTCATTTTGATCTTTTCCATAATGATTTCCTTTCCGGTATTTATTCTTTTACTTTGCAATAGCTATCCAGAACCACATTGGCAAAATCGCTTCTGCAAGGCTTCACCGAATAACATGCCTGCATGTTATTTGCTCATGTGGTTACTTCGCCCATTGGCTCTGAATAATTACATTATAATTACATTCTACAGTAATTTTCACAGACAGGCAACCTATTCCTGCGGCTTATCCTGCTGTGCATAGGCCTCGTTCAGACCGTTTTTCACCATGTTGTCATAGGCGTTGATCATGTGCTGGTGTGCCAGTTGCTCTGCCAGATCGGCATTGCCTGCCTTGATGGCCTCCATGATCTGCTCATGCTCTTCATTGGATTTGGGGCCGCGGTTGGCACTGGCCAATGTTTTCTTGCGGACACGCAGGACATACTGATGGAAGTCCTTCAGCTGATGCTCCAGCATCTTGCTGTCACATGCCTCATACAGAATATCATGGAAACGATTATCTAACTCCGCCAGCTGCTCCAGATGCCCCTTCTGGGCATGGAACTTGGACAGATAGACATTCTCTTCCATCTCTTCCATCTGCTCCTTGGTGATATGTTCCGTAGCCCAACGGGCACACAGACCTTCCAGCAGGGAACGGATCATGTAAATATCCTTCACATCCTTCTGGGTAATACCGGTGACATAGGCTCCCTTGTTGGGGATGATCTGAATCAGTCCCTCCAGCTCCAGCTGACGGAACGCCTCTCTGACGGGGGTTCTGCTGACTCCCATCTCCTCGCCGATAGCCACTTCCTTCAATTCTTCATGTTCCTGATATTTTCCGCTTAAAATGTCCTCTCTCAGCTTGTGAAATACCCGTCCCCGCAGGGAGAACTTGTCCGTTACTTCCTGCTTTACATCATACTTGCTCACTATAATCCTCGATTCCAGACAACGCTGTTACCGTTGTCATGTTCATTCTATGTTTACTCACCGATCTTCAGCTTCTTTTCCAGGCAGATACGGTTGACACATGCCACGATCTCTTCATCCGTAAGCACGGTGACACGACCACCGGCATACTCCTCATCTACCCACTTTTTGATCTCTGCTACCAGTTCGGAATTCTTCTGTACCTGCTTGTCTCCCTTTAATTTATAGTAGGTGTTCAGCCAATGTGCGATACCTGCCAGACCAGAGGTATTGGAAATAGCGCACAGTACCGGACGGTTCAGGAATTTCTCGGTATCGAAGATATTGTAGATCTCCTCGTTCTTAAGCAGTCCGTCTGCATGGATGCCGGCTCTGGTCACGTTAAAGTTCTTGCCCACAAACGGGGTTCTGGGAGGAATCTGATAACCGATTTCCTTCTCATAATACTCTGCCAGCTCCGTGATCACACGGGTATTCATGCCGTTTAAGTCACCCTTTAACTGTGCATACTCGAATACCATTGCCTCCAAAGGCGTATTACCGGTACGCTCACCGATACCAAACAGGGAAGTGTTGACACCGGAACAGCCATACAGCCATGCCGTGGTAGAGTTGGACACTGCCTTGTAAAAGTCATTATGTCCATGCCACTCGATCAACTCGTGAGGCACACCTGCATGGGTATGGATCGCATAGATGATACCCTGTACACTACGGGGAATAACGGCACCGGGATAGTTGACACCGTATCCCATGGTATCGCAGGCACGTACCTTGATGGGAATCTGATACTCCTTCATCAGTTTCATCAGTTCCAGACAGAACGGCACCACATAGCCGTAGATATCCGCTCTGGTGATATCCTCCAGGTGACATCTTGGGCTGATGCCCTCCTCTAAGCAGTCACGGATAACACTTAAATAGTGATCCATTGCCTGTCTTCTGGTCATTTTTAACTTTAAGAAAATATGATAATCGGAACAGCTTACCAGAATACCGGTCTCCTTCATTCCAATCTCTTTTACTAATTTGAAATCTTCCTTGCTGGCGCGGATCCAGCTGGTCACCTCAGGGAACTTATATCCCCTCTCCATGCACTTATAGACAGCATCTCTGTCCTTTTTGCTGTACAGGAAGAACTCGCTGGCACGGATCATTCCGTTGGGACCGCCCAGTTCGTGCAGATAATCATAGATCTTCACAATCTGATCTGTAGTATAAGGTGCCCTGGACTGCTGTCCGTCTCTAAAAGTGGTATCTGTAATCCAGATATCCTTCGGCATGTTATGAGGCACGATACGATCATTAAAAGGTATTTTGGGGATTTCGGAATAAGGGAACATATTACGGAACACGTTCGGTTTCTCCACATCATCCAGTATGTACATATGCTCCTCAATCTCCAGAAGGTTGTTCTTCGGATTCATGGAGACCGGACGATTCTGAAATGCATCACTTTCTCTCATTGGTATACCTCTCTTCCCTGACATTCGATATCTGCAAGATTTTATAATTTTTACTCTGCGCAGTAAAAATACATTTTGCAGTTCTCGTATCATTGTATACAATCATACCATTTGTGTCAATATCTTTAGTATTTATTTTATTGACTTATTTTAATCACATTTTTTATTTTTCCCAGTGATTTTATCATTTTACTTGTTTTCTAATAATCTGCGGACATTAAGCATTCCGAAGCCCTGCTTATTCCAGGGTTCTCCGAGATCTGTGGCTGTCAGAGACAGCAGGCGGACAAACTCTTCGTTGGTCAGCCACGGATATTTTCCGAACGTCAGCGACGCAGCTCCGGATACAATGGGGGTCGCCATGGAGGTACCGCTTTTTGCAACATAAGGCATAAGGATTCTGCCGTTTTGTTTGCGCCAGGAAGCATTGCAGGACAGGATTCTTGTACCGGGAGCCACAATATCCGGCTTGCGGAGCACATCATATCTTCTGCCTCTGCCGGAATAGGTCTCGCATCTACCGGGATCATTTTTACAGTATCTGCCGTCATGACAGCCCACTGTCAGTACTTTTCTGCTGCTCGCCATCTCAGAGATGCTTCCGTCCACAGGACCATTGTTTCCCGCAGCGCAGACTACGAGAATGTTATGATCCCACAGCTTCTCCAGCTCTTCCCGTAACACCTGCTCCTTATACCGTTCCTTCAGGTCTCCGATTCCAACAGAGATATTCAGGATCCGGATCTTGTAACGATTCTTTAGCCGCAGGACCCACTGCAATGCATTTCTCATAGCATCGCAGGATCCCTCCCCGTTATCATCCAATACTTTCCCCACGACCAGTTTTGCTCCGGGTGCCATTCCGCGGAATCTCCCTTCTGATAACTCTCCGCTTCCGCATAGAATCCCACATATATGTGTTCCATGTCCGTTATCATCATACGGAAACTGACGCTTCTCTACAAAATCCGCAAAACACAACAGTTTTCCTGCTAGATCCGGATGATAGGCAATTCCGGTATCCAACACTGCAATTACAGCAGGTGATTTGTTTGACTGTCCGTCATATAATTGTTCCGGTACCTGTACCTGTTCCCTTACCCGCTGCATAGATTCCTTCCGCTCCCACCAAAAAACCGGCATAAGACTTATTCTATCTTATGCCGGTCATTTTTACTGGTGTCGGTAAATTACCCATTATTTATTTATGATCTCCGTTCCTTCCGGAAAAATATCACTGTCTGAAGCGGCAATACCTGCCGGAAGATATACCTTTTGAATCTCGGTATGGTCTTTAAATACTTCGTCTGCGATCACACGCACACCATCCGGTATTGTCACTTCAGCCGAGTCTCCCTTATATGCTGCCAGCACGCCACCACTGATCAAAAAGTTCTCCGTGCTGTTCTGCTCAAAATCATCCAGCCAGCCGGTGTGGGTAAAGGCCTTCGCACCTACTGAAGTCACAGTATCCGGAATCACTACATTTTTCAGATCGTCACAATGATAAAATGCTGCGTACGCTATCGTTGTAACACCTTCCGGAATTGCAACCGTATGCACACTGCTTCTGGAAAAAGCAAATCTGCCAATCTCACAAGTTCCCTCCGGAATCGTCACTGTACCGATGGACTGATCCCTATAATATTTCCATTCCGGAACGATACCTTCTTCTGTCTCTGCAGTAGTCGCTTCTAAACTGTCATCCACCGGTTCGGTATCCCCCTGCTGTACCTTCTCAAGGCCGGGATGCACCATGACCATAGCGTGATTCCCTACAACTACCGTACTGCCTAACACATTACCGGGCACCGGGGTCGGTGCAGGACTCGGCGTCTCTACCGGTGCAGGCTCTTCTGTCGTCTGTACATCTGCAGTCCCGTCCGTTGCCGGAGTCTGTGCAGGTGCTGCCGTCACCAGGGGATTCTTCCTTCTCTGCTCTTCCAGCTTCTGTGCGAACTGCGCAGCCACACTGCCCTCATCCGCATGAATTGTTACATTATCACAGTTTAAGAACGCATCATCAGCAATATTTGTCACCGTAGCAGGAATATAAATATCTGTTAGGTTCGTGCATCCGGCAAATGCCTGAGCTTCAATGCTCTGCACATTCTCCGGAATCGTAATCTGTTTTAATCCGGTGCATCCGGCGAACGAATACTCGTCCACAGTCGTCAGACCTTTTCCAAGTACCACTTCTTCCAGGTTATTACAGCCCCAGAATACATAGGCATCCAGTCGTTTGACCGATTTGGGGATCACAACGAACTGTACCTTCTGGTTGTTCTCAAAGGCACTCTCGCCCACAACCTCCACTGTATCCGGAATTGTGACTCTCTCGTCGCTACCTCTGTATTTCTCCAACGTGCTTCCCTGTATCTGAAAATCAGAGGCAGACGCCGCCGCATCTGCCTCTGACACAGGAAGATGTGTCAGGATCAACGCGGTAGCCACCAAAGCCATGACGACCAACCACTTTTTATGATTCATAAACCTTCCCATCCTTTATTTACGTTATACTCTGGCTGCTTTCAGAGTCTTCTTATCCTTCTTCATGAAGAATACAATAGACAGACAGGCAAGTCCCATGGACAAAAACCACTTGGGATGGATTCCGTCACCGGTCTTAGGTGTGCTGTCTGCGATGGTTCCCGCAGTCAGATTATTCGTATCCACATAGATCACATACGGCGAGAAATGCTCCGCAGTGAAAGTTACGCAAGATACACCGGATATCGTGGAGAACTTCGGTGACAGCTTGTCTAACTTACTGTTCACTACACCTGCCACTTTGTTATTACCTGCATAGGTGATCAGAGAATCCGGCAGAGGCAATGTAATGCTGATGGACAATCCTGTGGTATCTGTGATCTTTGTATTGCCGGTGGAATCATAGAGACTGATGTCCATGGGGAAATACTTGATAGCACTGATATCACTGCCGTATTCTGCCATCAGAGCTTTCACTACTTCTTCTGAAGCTGCTGCGCTCTCTGTGATCTTAATCACAAAATTATCGGAAGACCCGTTCACTGTTGCGGATACCACTCCGGTATTGGACAGACCGTTTTTATCAATAACAACAGTGGTTCTACCGCCGGATACGGTTCCCGTGGTAGTGCTGCCTGGTCTTCTGTTGGAATTGGAATTCGTGGAATTACCGCTTCCCGTAGAGGTACTGGTCTTGCTACCGGAACCTGATTTTGCTGTATAGTTCGCCGTTACAGTTACATTTGCTTCCGGCATGGTAATTACTGTTGCAGACAGAACCTTGCTGGCAATCTTCGTATTGGACGGATCAATGGACCAGCTACTAAACTGCTGGTTTGCTGCAGGGTCGTTTGCCACAATGATCGGCTGGGAACCTGCAATATAGCTTCCGGATCCGGAACCGTTCTTAACAGTCAGGGTGTACATCTTGGCAGTGGTACCATTATTATTGGATCCCGGACTGGTGCTTGCTCCCGGGCTGGTGGTTCCGCTGTTGTTGCCATTAGAACCGTTCGCCACGTATACTGCATAGAAATCCGTATTCTCTGTAATGGCTGCAGCAATATCCGGCAGCCATTCCTTGAAGGTATATCCACTGACTGCAGGTGTCTGGATGCTGGGTGCTACGGTACCCTTCTTGATGGTGGTCTGGTAGAAAATTTCCTTGGTTACACCATTGATATACCGAACTACGATATCATCCTCGCTCAATGCCTTATACACTGCTTTGGTCGTAATATCTGAGGTAATATTGGTCAGGTCTCTGTCCCATCCGGTGAAGATATAGCCATCACGAACCAGGGTAGCGACATTTGGCAGATCTGAATCCGCAATGCTACCGCCAGAGGATACCTTGATCTCCTTGACCACTTTATCATCCCAATCCAGGAAAGTTACGGTAAATTTAGCTGCATCGGGATCTTCCTTCTCATAAATAGCGGTACATGTCGTATCTTCCGTGATGTTCGTGTAATCGCCATCCCATCCCTTAAATACTTCGCCGGTCTTACCTAACGGTGTAGGCGGAACCGCATCTTCCCCGCCCCGTACCTGTTGTTCGTCTACCGGGACATTTTTCTTCAGTTCTTCATTCCAGTCACGGAAGATAACGGTATAGATTTCCTCCAGCGGAGTATCTTCCACTGCAAATCCGTTCGCATCACCATATCTGTAGAGATAACTGGTCTTCGGAGCACATAAGGTAACATCTCCCTTAGCTTTAAGCATTCCGTTAAAAGTATCCTGGGCAATCACTGTTAATCTCTCACTGGACTCCTCCAGCCATTTAATGCTACTGCCGTTGAATACATTATCTTTCAGTTCTTCACAGGTGATCGGCAGTTTCACGGTATCCAGATTCTTAGTTTCCGCAAACGCATAGGAAGGCACTACCGTAATGGCACTGTCCGACAGATCGATCGTAGTCAGATTGTCGCAGCCGCGGAACGCCTCCGGTGCCATTTCCGTCACGCCCGTTGTCTCTTTGGCATTCACACGCTTGCTGGTTCTACCCTCTAAGCATTCAATAATCTTCGCTTTTGCACTGCCGTTCATTCCATAGATAATCGAATTGTCGCAGGTGAAATAATCGGTTCCCTGGAATCCTACCTTATCCAGAATTTTGCAACCGGTAAATGGAATATTACCAAGACTGCTGATGGTTCCGGACAGGGACACATCTTTCAGAGCAACACAGTCTTTAAATGCATAGTCGCCAATGGACTGGGTATTGCCGTTGATCTCTACTGTAGCCAGTTTCTCACAGCCATCAAAGGCATTTTTTGCTATGCTGGACAGGGTATTGCTGTAGCTGATCACACCGGTCAGATATTTTGCACCCTTGAAGTCATTTTCTTCAATACTGTCGAGACCGTATATGGTCAGAGTCTTTTCCTTCTGATCCTTCTCTTTTTCCACAAACAGATCATCCTTGATTGCCTGAACACCTTCCGGTATGGTCACATTCAGTGCGGAATCAATGAACTGCTGCTGATCCTCTGTCAGAGACTCTCCAGCAGTATATTTGGTCAGTGCAGTTTCCGCTGCACTTCTCTGGGCATCTGTCAGATACGGATAATCATTTTTATTTAAGTATTTGGTCAATTCCGTAAATGCCGGGAAATCAATCAGTTCACTGACACTCTTTTCCGGATTGTACTGTACTACCAGGTTGGACGGCCATCCGCTGCAATATCTGACATAGGTTGCCACCTGACTGCTGTTATTATATCTGCCGTCCGGACTCATCGCATACTTATACGGTGTGGACTCCGGTGAGATTTCTCCTACAAAAGTCAGCTTCACTGCCGGACTGTTATCTGTATCGTTCATAGCTGTCGCTGTGCTGTGTGTACAGCCCGTTCTGTGTGTACCGGTAAAGTCCTGGGTCTTAAACGCATCTATTCCGATGGCGACACTGCTGTTGTTAAATATTACCGTTGCCAGATTATGGCAGCCATGGAAAGCGCCATCTCCCACCGACTGCACACTGGCAGGCAGAGATACCATGGTCAGATTACAGTTGTTGGCAAATGTATTTGCCGAGATATTGTAAATATGATACGGTCCGATGGGATCCGGGATATTCAATGTCTTAACGCCGGTTCCTACGCTGGCATTAAGCAACTGGTTGGAGGAATCTACTACAAACGTAGAACGACCAGGTTCATCTGAAACATTGGGATCCTGAACCGTCAATTCATACTGGTTCAGCTTCTGGTATAACTTTGTGGTCGGATCATAATTAATATAACTGAATGCAAAACAATTTTCCTGACATAGCTTGTGAAGTTTGCTTTCTCTTAATCCTTCAAAATAGAAAGTACCGTTTACCGGATCATCCGCAAGCATGGACTTAAAGCAGTCAAAGCAATACACATCATCATCTGCACTTCCGGAGTTGATGGTAAACTGTGCATTTCGGGAAGCTACATAATGCAGGTTCTTACATCCCTTGAACATGGAGATTCCGATGGTCTCGCTGTACATATCCGGGAAAGTCACGGAATACAGGGTCTCATCATTTTCAAATACATTCCAGCCCATTTCCTTCAGGCTGCTGGAACTGATGCCGTTCTCCTGCTCCGGATTACATATCTCTACTTCATATAAATACCGGCATTCTGCAAATGCATAGTCTCCGATATAACTTACAGAAATAGGAATATCAATATCCGTCAACTGGGTGCAGCTGTAGAATGCATGATCTCCCAGCTGTGCCAGCATACACTCTCTGGGGATGTTCACTGCTTTCATACTGCCGCATTCCGCAAATGCCCAGTTACCGATGACAGTGATACCATTACCAAAGGAAATGCTGTTCAGACCATTACAGCCATAGAACGCATAGTTGCCGACACCAATCAGTTTCTCACCAATGTTCAGTGTTACAATATTGCTGGCTCCGGCGAAAATACCGTCTAACGGATTTTTAGATGTGATATCTCCTGCCACAGACCAGGTATAGGTACCATTTGGATTGGCTGTAGATGCCAGATACTGGTTACCGATGTATTTTACATCCAGATCCTTGATCCACTGATCATCCGGCTGTTCTGTCTTTGCAAATCCGTCATATACTTTTGCTGATTTATCCTCATTTTCCGCCTGTGTACTGGTGTAAGAATAACCGGTGCCCTTTTTCTGGAAGAAATCCACAAGAGAAAGTTCTTTCCAGGCATTGTCCGTAGCATAACAAGGACGCATCTCACCATCCTTATAAGTCTCAGTCTTCGTCTCCATCACCGGTTTACCCTGTGAATCATATAACGGTAGACCTGTATTCGGATCTGTTGCCTGTACTTCCACTTCTCTGGTCTTCTGTGTCAGAGCCTCATAATACAAAGGCTGTCCATTCTTACTTGCCGCCACGTAACCATTGATGGTACCCTGGTTACCGGTAGGCTGTATGTACGCATTTACCATATCGGGAATATCCAGTACATTCCCAGTCAATGTCGTATTTTTATTATAACCAAGCAATACTGCACACCAGGAATTTTTATAGTTCACATAGGCAAACTGATAGCTGGTTCCGTCTGTGTTGGTCTCTGTTGTATAAATGGTCGCATTGCTGTCTACCACGGGAATCAGCGTATCCATGGTGGGAATTGTGCTGCTACCGGAAAGCAGACTTGCTTTCTCTGATGCGTCCTTCGGAATCGTAACCTTATATTTAGAAGAGCTATGTGTTGTCTGATGTGTATGTCCTGCCGCCTGCGCCACAGCATCTTCTTCCGCTTGCAGTCCCTCCGTAGGGATCGCTGCCACTACGATCGCCGAGATCAGGAACAGTGTTCCCAGGGTCTTCCTTACTGTCTTTTTTAATCTTCTGTTGGTCTTCCTTGTACCCTTAGTCATCCTTTACTCCTTTGCCGTCACCTTTTTGGCAACCACTACGAATCTGCCGTTTTTCTCCTGATAATCACAAGTCGACAGAGTTAAAAGCCGGTCACCGTATTGAGCCGTGACTCCTGTGTCATATAATGACATTCCCTCCATGTCATTCATATAAGAGTCAAATTCCTGCTCACTCTGGGCGTCTATAAACTGATAATATTTAAATACGATTTCATCTTCACTATAGACCCGGGATCTGAATACATACATGATCTCATACAGGCCTTTTTCATAGATGGTGTCAAACTGTATGTAGGGATGTTTCTCACAATAGCTCTGTTCGCTGTATGAAGATAAGCTTCCGAACATCTGCCCGCTCTTCATATGATGTCCATATAAAATGAAGTTCGTGCTGGGCTTGAGCACATCACAGTCCTTGTCCATAAAAATGGATCCGTTCTTATCATACTCCTGATTCAGATTATGATCCAGATAATATTCATTATCCGTTGTCTGCATTACAGGGTAATCTATATTAGTATCGTCAATTTTTACCCATCCGATTAGTCTTTTGTTCTTATTTAATAAATTTTTATATTCATCCAGTACCGGAGGCGGTGTACTCTGCCCTTCTTCCGACGTATAATGGATCACCGGCGCCGGTGTCTCGCTGGCTGCAGGTTCCTTGTCCTTCAGTTCACTCAGCTGCTTATAATTATCTGCTGTCCGGTAGTTGTACCAGTTATAAATTCCGAAATAGCTAAGGCAGACGATAGCTGCAATACTGCAGCAGACCACTAAAAGTTTCCTTCTTTTTTCCTGTTTTTTCAGTTCCTCTTTTACGATTCTGTCCAGTTCTGCCTCATCGAACTGCGGCTCTATATTTCTCTTCAGAGCCTTCTTTTTTTCCGCCGGTCTTTTTTGCGTGGTTTTCTTTTTAATCGGTTCCTTTTTTATCGGTTCTTTTTTCTTAAATGTCTCTTTTTTCTCGTGAGTGGTCTTGGATATCTTTGGAGCTTCCTGCCTCTTAATCTCTTCCGACAGTTCTTCCATATAATCCTGTCCCAGGATGCTATGAAATCTACACTTTCCGCTGCGGATCACTTCCAGCAGTTTCTTCTGATCCGCCAGACTCATCTTCTTCGTCTGCATCCGGAGATTCTCGATCACCTGCTGATCCTTCAGGGCGTTCTGGTAATCCGCTTCCGTGCGGAACTTTCGTCCTTCTACCACATATATCTTCTGTGTCATCTATTTATCCTTAATTACTTTATCGAAACTATGCAACCCATCACAACACATATCTGTATGGGAGTACAATTTTATTGTACTATATCCGAAAATTATTGCAAGCCTTTTCCGGAAACATTGACATGCTCCCCCGCATACAATAAAGCATAAATAAAATGTGGAGGCACTAAAAATGAGTGACTTAACTGCTACAAACTGCGGCTGCAACAATTCCTGCGGCAATAACAACTGTGGTAACGGTATTTTCGGCAACAGCTGCATCTGGATCATCCTGTTACTGTTCTGCGGCGGTGGCTGCGGTAACAACAACGGCTGCGGACTGCTGGGCAGCAACAATGGCTGCGGCGGCAATGACTGCTGTGAATGGCTGATCTGGATCCTGCTTCTGTCCTGCTTCTGCGGTGGCAATAACAGCTGCGGTAACGGTTGCGGCTGCAACTAACGCTGACTTCCCGGGAGCTCCCGGAGCTTAAGTGTGCGGTCATCCCGGGGTACAGACGAAGCTGTACCCCGAAGGGCTGATCGTCATAAGCCTGTTGCCGCGCTCATAAAATACTAGTAACTATTTGGCAGGAAGGTAACGGACACATGGATGATAACAGAATCGACAAGGCGGCTGCCTTTGATACCTTATTCACCAACAACCGCATTCAGATTCTGAAAACACTTGCCTATTATATAGATCCGCATCTCCTGAAAGGACTTGCTGTCTACATAAAATTGCAGGAGTTGCAATATACGCTGGCACTTTTCAGAAAGCATCCGGAAACTGCTCTGCACAGTTTTTCTTTACCATCCAATGGAAGCAGTCTCGCCGGTGAACTATGCAGTGATCTTATGCCTTTATGCGATGAAGCACAGAAAGCATCCCTGCAGCAGGTCACCCAGATGCTTGACAATATCAATAATTTTCAAGAAATGATGGATGTGGCTAAGTCTATGCAGGAGCTGTTCCCGGAGGGCTTCTCAGATCCGGATGGTTTCGATCCGTCTATGTTGTCCGGACTTTTCGCAGCCACTCAAAGTCAATCAGGAGGTCAACAAAATGGATTGTTCACAGACTCCCCTCTGGATGCAGGATGATCTCGTGAAGGACATCCCCAGAGAAAAATTAGAATTTCTCTCCACTCTATTTGCCAAAGGACACGGAAAAACGCAAAAAGAAATGATGGCACTTCTCATGCCCGCGATGCGTAAGGCAAAGAAAGAGCATCTTACTTTTACCCCACAGGAAATGCAGGCAGCAATCACTGCTATCAAAAAATTCAGCAGCGAAGCAGAACTGCAGCAGATTCAAAACATTTTAGAAAAAAGTAAAGCTCAAAGAAATAACTCCCGGCAGGCGTAAGGTCTGTCAGGAGTTATTATATTTCTCGAAAGTTCAGCCAACGCCATTCGCAAAGTCGCGTTATCACGCTTTTACGTCACTACGTGACTACCTTTGCTCATAAGACAGTGACTACTTAACTACGATGTTGACGATTCTGCCGGGAACATAGATCTCTTTTACGATGTTGCCGGTCAGTTTGTCACCCAGAGCTTCTTTTGCCATGGCGATGACATTTTCCCTGGTCTCATCCTTGGAAACATTGATGGTCACACGCATCTTGCCGTTGACCTGAACACCGATCTCCACTACGTTCTCTACGGTCTTCTCTTCCTCGAATTCAGGCCATGCTGCCTGATACAGTCTGCCCTCGAATCCGGCAGTCTGCCACAATTCCTCGGTGATATGAGGTGCTACGGGATTCAGCAGGGTAAGCAGTGTCTTGTATTCGCCTCTGGTAATGGCGTTCTTCTTATAGAACTCGTTGATCAGCGACATCATAGCTGCGATGGCAGTGTTGTACTTCAGGTTCTCGAAATCGCTGCTGACCTTTTTGATAGTCTGGTGCATCTTAGTCTCTAAATCTGCACTGTAGCCTTCTTCATCAGTCAGAATATCCTGTAACTTCCATACTCTCTCAAGGAATCTGCGGCATCCCTTTACGCCTTCCTCGCTCCAGGAAGCGCTCAGATCAAAGGCACCAATGAACATCTCGTAGGTACGCAGAGTATCTGCGCCGTAATCCTGTACGATATCGTCCGGATTTACCACGTTGCCGCGGGACTTGGACATCTTCTCACCGTTGGATCCCAGGATCATACCGTGGCTGGTTCTCTTCTGGTAAGGTTCTGGAGTAGGTACTACGCCCTGATCATACAGGAACTTATGCCAGAAACGGGAGTACAAAAGATGCAGTGTGGTGTGTTCCATACCGCCGTTGTACCAGTCAACCGGCAGCCAGTACTTCAATGCTTCAGGACTTGCCAGTGCCTTGTCATTGTGAGGATCGGTATAACGCAGGTAATACCAGGAAGAACCTGCCCACTGAGGCATGGTATCGGTCTCTCTCTTTGCCGGACCGCCACAGCAGGGACAGGTGGTATTTACCCAGTCAGTCATGGCAGCCAGAGGAGATTCTCCGGTGTCGGTAGGCATGTAGCTCTCTACATCGGGTAACTGCAAAGGCAGTTCGCTCTCATCAATGGGAACATATCCGCATTTATCGCAATGTACGATAGGAATCGGCTCACCCCAGTAACGCTGTCTGGAGAATACCCAGTCTCTTAATTTATAATTGGTCTTGCGGTTACCGATGCCCTTCTCTTCCAGATAGTTCATGATCTTCTCTTTGGCTTCTGCCACAGACAGACCGTTCAGAAAATCGGAATTGACCAAAGTACCGTCAGCAACATCGGTATATACAGCTTCTTCTACGCTGACAGGGCTTCCGGCTACGACTTCGATAATGGGCATGCCAAACTTTTTAGCGAATTCCCAGTCTCTCTCATCATGGGCAGGTACTGCCATGATTGCACCGGTACCGTAAGTCATCAGAACATAATCGGATACCCATACAGGGATCTCTTTACCGTTGACGGGGTTGGTAGCGGTCAGACCCTGGATGCAGACACCGGTCTTATCCTTTGCCAGTTCGGTACGTTCAAAATCGGACTTCTTCGCAGCCATCTCGCGATATGCCACGATGTCATCCCAGTTCTTGATCTCATCTTTATATTTATCCAGAACAGGATGCTCCGGAGATACTACCATGTAGGTAACGCCGAACAGCGTATCCGGTCTGGTGGTGTAAATGCGCAGCTTCTCATCCTTGCCTGTCAGGGTGAAATCAACCTCGGCACCCTGGGACTTACCGATCCAGTTCTTCTGGGAGACTTTGACACGCTCGATATAATCTACGGTATCCAGTCCCTGGATCAGCTTGTCAGCATATTCGGTGATCTTTAACATCCACTGGCTCTTGACCTTACGGATGACTTCGGAACCGCAACGTTCGCAGACGCCGTTCACTACTTCCTCATTTGCCAGGCCTACCTTACAGGAGGTACACCAGTTGATAGGCATCTCCGTTTTGTAAGCCAGTCCTGCCTTGAACAGCTTTAAGAAGATCCACTGGGTCCAGTGATAATACTCGGGATCTGTGGTGTTGATTTCTCTGTCCCAGTCGAAAGAATAACCTAAGGAATGCAGCTGATTCTTGAATCTTGCCACGTTGTTCTTGGTTACGATCTTGGGATGGATATGATTCTTGATCGCGTAGTTCTCGGTAGGGAGACCGAATGCATCCCATCCCATGGGATACAGCACATTATAGCCCATCAAGCGGCGTTTTCTCGCCACGATATCCAGAGCCGTATAGGATCTGGGATGGCCAACGTGCAGTCCCTGGCCGCTGGGATAGGGAAACTCGATCAGGGTGTAGTACTTGGGCTTGTCGGAGTCATTGCTCGCGTGGAATACGCCCTTTTCTTCCCATTGCTTCTGCCATTTTGCTTCCATGCCGGTATGATCGTACTTCAAAATTGAACCCCTCCTGTTTATTCCAGCACACTAGATAAATCTATCTGCTCGCCGTCCTGCCACAACCGCTCCAGGTCATAAAAGTCGCGAGTCTCTTTCAAAAACACATGAACCACTACATTGCCGTAATCCAAAAGAATCCAGGTATTGGAGCGGTGCCCCTCAATATGGTTAGGGGAAATTCCCAGCTGCTTGAGCTGAAATTCCACCTCATCCGCCAGGGCCTTTACTTGGGTGCCGCTGCCGCCGGCCGCGATGACAAAGTAGTCGGCCAGGGTGGTAACCTCCCTGACGCCGATGGCTTGAATATCAATTCCCTTTTTGCTGTCTAAAATTTTGGCCGCTTCTTTCGCAAGCTCCAAGGATGTCATAAAAACGGGTCACTCCTTTTTCATAGCGAGTAAAATTTCATTATATGCTTCAAAGGTGTTGGGATGGATCAGCATTTTCCGCTTGGACAGATCGCACATGCTGAAGGAAAGGCCCTCCAGCATCACCCTTTCTAAGCTTTCCCGGGACGCCCTTCTCAGCTCGTCCACACCAGGATAATCCCGTTCCGCGGAAATAAAATCAGCGATGTAAATCACTTTTTCCAGGGTGGTCATTCCTTTGCGGGCGGTGGTATGGTACCGCACCGCGTTCAAAATATCCTCGTCCTCGATCCCCAGCTCATACTCCATAAAGCAGGCGCCGGAAACGGCGTGCCAAAGCTTTGGCGCTTGTTTTTCAATATCGCTTAATAGGATACCATAACGCTCCATCATTTGCAACTGCTCCGGATATGGGGTCTCCTTAGTAGCGTCGTGAAGTATGCCGGCGATTTTTGCCTTATGCGGATCGGCGCCGTATTTTTCCGCCAAATTCGCAGCACATTTCGATACGTTTACCGAATGCTGGTAACGGTAGTCTCCCAGGCGTTTCCGAATGATTTTTTTGCAGTCCTCGACCGTCATCGCTGATATGGACATGGAAAAACCTCCCCCATTTTTATTGATACAGGCGGCGTTCCCGGATATAGTCCGCCACCTGCTTGGGCACAAAAGGATCGATCGGCTCCCCAGAGCGGGTCCGTCTGCGGATTTCCGTAGAGGAAACCGGCATTAAGGGGATATCCAAAATTTCATATTGGAACAAACTTCCATATTGTAATTTTAACCGATTCGCGTGGTTTTGTAAAATAAAAATATCAGATTTTTCTCTGGGGGCCGCGCAGATCGTGGCAAGCTCAAAGATTTTTTCCGGCCGCCGCCAATCCTGAATGGTGAGGAACATATCCGCTCCCGTTAAAAAGTAGAATCTGGCTTCAGGATTTTCCCCGCTTAAAAATTCCAAAGTGTCCGAGGTATAGCTGGGGCCGGGCCGCCTGATCTCCAGGTCGGACACCTGAAATACCGGACTGCTCCGCGCCGCCAGCCGGCACATTTCCAGCCGGTCCTCGGTTGAGGCCATATCCGCCGCCCGCTTATGGGGAGGGATTCTGGTGGGGATGATCAGCACCTTGTCAAAATGAAGCGTCTCTGAAAAATCCAAGGCCATTTTTAAATGGGCGTTGTGGATAGGATTAAAGGTTCCCCCTAAAATTCCAATTCGCTGTTCCATAACACTCCCTTATTTTTTCGGCAGTACAATCACCGGTTTTTTCTCATTTCTTCGGTATAAAATAAACTTTGTGCCGATCACCTGGACCACTTCGCTCCGGGTCAGGGGAGCCAGAGCCTCCGCCGCCTCCCGGGCAGACATGAGGGAGTTTTCCAGCACCCGGCCCTTAATGATCTCCCGGGCCTCCAAAGCGTCGTTTGCCTGCTTGACCAGATTATCCCCGATTCCGTCTTTCCCCACAATGAGGATGGTATCGATGCTGTTGGCCAGTCCACGCAGCTGGGCACGCTGTTTGCTTGACAATTCCATAGACGTTTAATTCCTCTCTAAAGTTACTTTTTTTTCAAATATTCTTCCAGCTTTTTCTGGAAGTCCTCCAG
>ENA-OPWR01001132-OPWR01001132.1-human-gut-metagenome-genome-assembly--contig:-NODE-1132-length-21316-cov-3.096233_pt1 | contig 21316 bp, 17 predicted proteins | sample MGYA00241507_ERZ502006 | MGnify/ENA primary metagenome ERZ502006 (study PRJEB25962, sample SAMEA2043041) | human gut metagenome | biome: human gut; feature: human-associated habitat; material: faeces...
AGCCAGCCGATACGGAAACCGCCGCTCACCAGCAATCCCCGGTAAGCAAACGTGAAAGGATTGGTTCCGTCGAAGGCGAAACGGTGCCGGCTGTCGTAAAAACTGTAGGCATAGCCCACACCGACATACGCATCGAAAAACAGGTTGCGGGTCAGGGCGAAATGTTTACCGATATTGAAATTGAATCCCGGCTTATAGTAATCGGCCCGTATGACGCCCGCCTCGCGTTTCAGGTAAGACGACCCCTCCTCCTCGAAAGAGACATACGTATATCCGTCATACCATACGCCGTAATAGTTGAATACGACGCCTGCACTGAAGTACCAGCCGTTGGGCCGGAAGAACGTTTTGAAGGCTACTCCGAAACCGCCTCCCTCCATTCGCTGGAAACGGTTCTTGGCAGCCTCGATGCTCTCCCAGCCGTAATGTGTCTCCTCCGGCATCGGGTCGTACCACCCCTTATACCGGCCTATCAATTCGAACTGAAGCCACTGGCCCGGCTGCCGGAGTTCGAATTCGAAATCGGCCTTCAATCCGGAATTTATCAGGTAAAAGGGCCTGAGGGCCACCGTATAACGCCGGCCGTCTTGTTCGACAGGCATCCAGTCGATAAGCCCCGAACCGCGGCTGCGGTCGAGATAGTAGGCCTTGCCTGCAACGCTGCCCGTCTGGGCAGAAAGTGCGGCAGGCAGCGACGCAGCCAACAGGAGCGTCAGCAAAATAAGGTTAGCAGTTTTCTTCATGGTCAAAGCGTTCTCAAATCTATTTTACTTACAAACGACAGATTCTCCTCCGTATAATCGAACTGATAAAGTCCGTCCGCCCCTATCAGTATCAACAGTCCGCCGCGGGGTATGACGTCGTAGGCATCTATGCTGCCCACTTCCGGTAAATTGGTCAGGTCGTCCACCCACACCGGATAACCCGGTTCCGCAAGGTCGTATACCTTCAGTCCTCCCTTGCAGCAGACGAACAGCCTGCCGGCAGCGGCATCCACCCCGAGCCCCTTGGGAGAACGTATCTTTTCGTCGGCCGATACGAGGAAAGGGTGTTTCGGGTCGGCAATGTCATAGACCTGCAGCGCATCGGTTCCCCTCCAGCAGGAGGCATTGTCGGAATTCAGGGTAACGTAAGCATAACCGCCATCGGCCACAACGGGGTCGCAACTGGTAAAGTGTCGGGTAACCGAAAGTTCACTCGGATAGTGGGGACGCGAAATATCGTAGATATGCATGGCGCTCCGCGACCCGATAAAAAGCATGTCATCATAACAAAAGATGGTCTCGATATCGAAACCGAGCTCCACATCCTTGAAGGGCATCGCACCCGGATGCGCCGGATTGGTGATATCGACGACCTTCAGCGTCGTATGGTCCACCGTATAAAGGCAGTCGCCGACTATCGTGAAACGGGCCATGGAACCGCCCTGCCCTTCGCCACCTCCGCCCTGCGACGGCATACCGCCGTCGGCACTGCTGCTGCACGCCGCGGCCGCCAGGGCCAGTGTCGCACAAACCGCAACTGAAACAAATATCCTTTTCATATCGCGCTCACGCTTTAGTTGTCCGCCTTGTCCCATCGTACGAGTATGTAACCGTCGGGGCGGTTGTACGGATAGTCGTACTGCCGTCCGTCGGGAGAGACGGAATGTTCCGGAAAATAGTCGCGGATGCGTTCCGTGACGCTCCGGGACACCATATCGAATGCGACAAAATCCACTGCATTGTCCACATAGATGATATTCCCCTTCACGGCCATGTCTATACAGCCGGGCGCCACGATGAAACCCGTCCGGCGGGGATTGTATGGGTCGCTGTTGTCGATAACATGCACGCCCCGGTACTTTTCATTCACGAAAATACGGTCGCCGTACACATAAATCTTGCCGGGGTCCGACATGCTGCGTTCTCCATCGAGATATTTCACGGAACCCTCCAGTTCCGCCCGCGTCATATAGACGGGTACATAATTCTCCGACCGTTCCGGCCCATAGGCGGTATCCCCCTTGGAGAAGAGGAATATGACCGCACAGGCCAAGCAAACGGTCGCCAAAGTCACTCTTTTCATCACAAGCATAGTTTTAAGTTACAGGAACAGGCCATCTCCGCATCGCCTTCCTACTTTAAAGATACATCAGCCAGCCGTTTTGTTGCACAGGATTGAAATTTTTTTCACGGAGACAAAAAAAATCCCGCAGCAAACAACTGCGGGACAATGGAGACACGACAACGCTCCCCTGCGCAAATCGCATTTTACTGAAGGCCCTTTATCACTTCCAGCAGTTCGGCTTCCGAACCGGGAGTATAGCCCGTATGGTTGTAGACAATCTTTCCCTCCCCATCCAGAACGAAAACATGCGGTACCATGTTCACGTTCATCGCACGCTTGAAATCCTGATTCTTGTCGTAGAGGACGATGAAGTCGCTCCAGCCGTTGCCGCTGGCGAGCGCTTTTGCCTTGGCAGCGGAACGCGTATCGTCTATCGAAACGGCAACCACCTGAAAATCGGCTTCGTCGAGCCAGTCCATCAGCTGGTCGTTGATGGTATTGAGCTCCATAAGGCAGGGCTTGCAGGTCGTGGACCAGAACGACAGGATGGTCGGCTTGCCGTTCACGAGCGAAGAGGTGTTGATGACATCTCCCTGGTGGTTCTCTATCTTCACATCGGGCATCTGAGCCAGAGCGGCGCCCGCGAGCAACGCAGCGGCTACCGTTACAAAAAGTTTTTTCATAATAAAATATTGTTAATCAAATGTTAAAGTCACCTAACCGGACCTGCGTCCAACCTGTTTTGTAAGTCAAAAATAGAAAGAAAATTGCTCCTAAACAAATATTTTACTATTATTGTGACCTCATTCGCACGCTACCGGAACGTACTATGCGTCTTACCGATAACGCACGAATACCCTTTAAAATTGTGAAACGGACTGCATGACAGCGCACTTTAAAATTAATTCATACACCATCCTCATGAAGAAATTCTTTAAAACCGTCCTCTTGACCGCTATGTCGCTCCTGATGGGTTCGACACTGGCGCATTCGCAGGACGTACAATGGAAGTACAGGGTCAACGACCTGGGCAACAACACATTCGAAATCGTGTTCGATGCCGCTATCGAAGACACATGGCACATGTATGACTTGGGGCCGTACGATGCCATGGGCCCGAACCCCACGATGATAACATTCGAAGGTACGGAGGGGGCACGGCTCGAAGGCGAAGCATACGAGCTGACGGAACCCATCGTCGTATATGACGAAGTCTTCGGCATGGAGATAGGCTACTACGAACACGCCGCCACCATCGCACAGAAGGTCGTTCTTACCGCTCCCTCGGCAAGCCTCAAGGGATACGTCGAATGGATGGTGTGCAACGACGTGGGCTGCACGCCGATGCAGTATTGGGATTTCGAAATAGACCTCACGTCCGCTTCGGGGACGGCGGTCGCCGCAGAGACTACGGCCGCCGGGGGCGGTTCGCTTTGGGGCATGATACTGGAAGCCATCCTGTGGGGCTTCGCCGCACTCCTTACCCCGTGCGTCTTCCCCATGGTGCCGATGACCGTTTCCTTCTTCCTGAAAGGTTCCGAAAACAAGGCACGCGGCCGGTTCCGGGCCGGAATGTACGGATTGTTCATCATCCTGCTCTACACGCTTCCCATCGCTGCGCTCATCATTATCACGCGCTGGCTGGGCGGCGATGCCGTGACGGCCGACATATTCAACTGGCTCGCTACGCACTGGCTGCCGAATATCATCTTCTTCATCGTATTCATGATATTCGCCGCTTCGTTTTTCGGCGCATTCGACATCACGATGCCCAGCAAACTCGTGAACAAGACCGACACCAAATCCGACAAGGGCGGTCTCGGCGGCATCTTCTTCATGGCGCTCACCCTCGTGCTGGTCTCTTTCTCCTGCACGGGCCCCATCGTCGGCAATGTCCTTATCAACTCCATATCGGGCGGTAACTTCTGGCAGCCCATCATCACGATGTTCGCCTTCTCGGTAGCTTTCGCCCTGCCGTTCACCGTCCTGGCGCTCTTCCCCTCGCTGCTCAACAAACTGCCCAAGAGCGGCGGCTGGCTCAACTCGGTGAAGGTGGTACTCGGCTTCGTCGAGCTCGCCCTCGGTCTCAAGTTCCTCAGCGTAGCCGACCAGACCTACCACTGGGGCATCCTCGACCGTGAAATCTACCTCGCCCTGTGGATAGCGATATTCACCCTGCTGGGACTCTACCTGATAGGCAAGCTCAAATTCAAACACGACAGCGAACTGAAGTACATTTCGGTCGGCAGGCTCGTACTCGCCATCATCGTATTCGCATTCGTCGCCTATATGCTACCCGGCATGTGGGGTGCACCGCTCAAGGGACTCTCCGGATATATGCCGCCCATCCAGTCGCAGGACTTCGTGCTCGGTGCCTATACCGGCCCGACCACCAGCCAGGCCTATACCGGTACCTCGACGATGACCTCCTCCGGCGATACCAAGAAATACGCCGATTTCCTCGCGCCGCTGCCCTACGGCATCGACGGCTACTACCACTACGGACAGGCTATGGAGGCCGCCGTCAAAGCCGACAAACCGCTCTTCATCGGCTTCCCCGGCCACGGCTGCGTGAACTGCCGCGAAATGGAACAGCGGGTATGGTCGGACCCGACGGTACAAGAGCTGCTCCGCAACGAATTCGTCGTGGTATCGCTCTACGGCGACGATAAGAAGAATGTCCCGGAAGAAGACTGGGTGACGCTGCCGAACGGCAAAGTATTGAAAGGACTCGGCCGGATAAACTCCAACTTCATGGCCGAAACATACGGCGTGAATGCCCAGCCCGCCTACATCATCGTAGACCATACGGGCAAACCGCTGCTGCCGGTCAGAGGATACAACCTCAACATCGAGGAGTATATCACATTCCTCAAGACCGGTCTGGCCGAATACCAAAAAGCCCGGCAGTAAATTCATCCGCAACCGTATAGCATACCGCCGGGGAGCTCCCCGGCGGTATTTTTTATGCTGCTTCCGCTGCCGCCCGGGGCAAATCCGAGGCATCGACCGTCGTACGGGACAACGGCCGGCAAACCGGAAACGGGCCAAATGCGGCAGGAGGATACAAGAATCGGGAGCGGAGAGTGGAAAAAGCCGTTCCCGACTTCAAAATTCCGCCCAAAATCATTAACTTGGCAGAGTAATATCATGTACTTGCCGATGCTTCCGCTGAACATACTCGACATAACGCTGCCGCTGACAGACCCGATACTGAAATTCTTCGTCATCCTGACGATAATCCTGCTCGCACCGCTGCTCCTGAACAAAATCAGCATACCGCCCATCCTCGGACTGATAATCGCCGGTGCAGTCATAGGCCCTTACGGCATCAACCTTATGGAACGCGACAGCAGCATCATCCTCTCCGGTACGGCCGGTCTGCTCTACATCATGTTCCTCGCGGGCCTCGAAATAGACCTCGGCGACTTCCGCCGCAACAGTTCCAAAAGTCTGTTGTTCGGCATGTACACCTTTCTGATACCCATGGTCCTGGGTATCGTCGCGGGCCTTTACGGACTCAATTTCTCGACGGAATCGTCGGTACTGCTCGCGAGCATGTTCGCATCGCATACGCTCATCGCCTACCCCATTATCAGCAAATACGGTATCACGAAGAACAGGGCAGTCACGGTAGCCGTCGGAGGCACCATCATCACCGACACGCTTTCGCTTCTCGTACTGGCCATCATCGTGGGAATGGCCACGGGCGAGGTAGACCCCCACTTTTGGGCCCAGCTCGGCGTCTCCATCCTCCTGTTCGGCTGCATCGTCATCTTCCTGTTCCCGGTCATAACACGATGGTTCTTCAAACGGGTGAAAGAGAGCGTTTCGCAATACATCTTCGTTCTGGCTCTCGTCTTCCTCGGCGCGGTGCTCGCCGAACTGGCCGGTATCGAAGGCATCATCGGGGCCTTTCTCACGGGTCTGTCGCTCAACAAACTGATACCCTCCACATCGTCGCTGATGAATCGCATCGAGTTCGTCGGAAACGCCATCTTCATCCCGTTTTTTCTGATAAGCGTCGGCATGCTCGTCGATTACCGCGCCTTTTTCCGCGATTTCGAAACCATCAAGGTGGCGGCCGTCATGACCGGCGTCGCCATCCTCGCCAAATACCTCGCCGCGCTCTTCACCCAGAAATCGTTCAAATACTCCGCAGACGAGAGGCGCGTCATCTTCGGCCTGAGCAATGCACAGGCGGCCGCCTCTCGCCGCCGTGACGGTGGGCTACAACGTCATCATCGGCGAAACGGCCGCAGGCGAGCCCATCCGGCTGCTGAACGACAGCGTACTCAACGGCACCATCGTGATGATTCTCGTCACCTGCACCATCGCCTCTTTCGCAGCGCAGCGCGGAGCACGCAACATCTCCCTCAGCGAATCCATCTCCGACAACAAGAAAGAGGGCCGGTTCCGGGAAAACATCCTGATACCGTTGAAAGATTCGGAAAATACGGACGAACTCATCAACCTCAGTGTCCTGATAAAGAGGAAAGACAACCGGACAGGCGTCTATGCGCTGAACGTCATCAACAACCAGGAGTCGGACCCCAGTGCCGACGGAAAGTCGCACAAAATTCTTGAGAAGGCACAACAGACGGCGGCTTCGGCAGACATACAGCTCAACACCCTGCTCCGGTACGATGTCAACGTACCGAATGCAATCATGAGCGTCATCAAGGAGAACAAGGTAACCGACCTCGTCCTGGGGTTGCACGAAAAGAAGGAGTTCTCGGAATCGTTCCTCGGGCATACCACCGAACGGATTCTGGGCAGCAGCAACGTCACCACCTACATCTACCGGCCGGTACAGCCCGTGGCCACGGTCAAACGCAATCTCGTCGTCATCCCGGAGAACGCCGAAGAGGAGCTCGGATTCCCGTTATGGGTCATCAAGATGTGGAACCTTGCGCAGAACACGGGCAGCAAGCTGCTCTTTTACGGGACGAAAAAGACGCTCGACATCCTGCGCGACGTACACAAGGACAATCCCATCGAAGCCGAGTTCCGCCTTTTCGACGACTGGGACGACTTTCTCATCATCACGAGGGATATGCAGCCCGACGACGGACTCATCATCGTGATGAGCCACAAGGGGCTTCCTTCGTTTCAGACCGGCATGAAAAAGATACCCAACTACATGGCGAAATACTTCTCGGACTACAATTTCATTCTCATATACCCGATACATACCATCGCGGAAGAGAGCGAGAACAGAGACCTGCTCAACGCATCGCTGTTACCGAACTTCAACAAATTCGAAGGTATCGGCAAGAGCATCTCCAAAGCGCTCAAAGCCAAATGACAGCCGGGACCGCCGCGGTCCGAACGAACGAGCATTCCCGCAAGCGGATACAAGAGAGCCGGAACGGACCTCACACATCGCTGCCGACCTCGTATCGGTGCATTGCCCGGTATGTCTTGGGCACCACCCCTTCGTGTCTCTTGAAAAACTGCGAAAAGAAAGACGGATTCGGGAAATTGAGTTCCTCGGAGATTTGAAGTACCGACATGTCGGTAGAGGCCAACAAGATACGTGCATTGACCATCACATGGTTGTTGATGGACTCCGTAGCGGTCATTCCCGTCAGCTCCTTGCAGATGGCCGACAAATAACGCGGAGTGATGCAGAGCCTGTCGGCATAGAACTCCACGCTGCGATGCTGCGCATAGTTCGCGGTCAGCAGCCGGACGAACTCCGCATAATATTTGCTTTTCCGCGAGAACGGCTGCTGCTCGATGACATTCCCCTTTCGGTAGATGCCGATAACCTCATAGACCACCGCCGAGGCGAGCAGACGCGATATGTCCATGCCGCACGGATGCTCTTTCCGGGCCGCATGCTCTTCCAGCAGACGGCACATCTTCAACAACCATCCGCACTCCTGCTCACCGAGGGAGATACACGGGTTATCCCGGACGAACAGATAGAGCGGTGTCCCCAGCGGGATGTTGAAACTCATCAGGAACTGCGGCGTACACACGCACGCGTACCCTTTGAAATCCTCGCTCTTGCGGATTGCATACAATATCGTGCGGGGCAGAACCGAACACATGTCGCCCTTGCGCAGCCGGTAACTCTGGGAGCCTATCACGACATCGGCACTCCCTTCCAGACAGATACACAGCCCGGCCGCATTCACGATATGCGGAATATTCTCCATACAGAAAATATCGTTCTCGTTCCCCCTTATGAAAAAACTGTCGAAAAAGAGACGACCCTCCTCATCGAAATTGATTTCGCTAAAAACCTTATCTCCGCCATCCCGGAATGATATGTTCCTATATGTGCCATTCATGTTCCAAATATAGACATATTCCCGCCAAAAAGAATTATATCGAAAACCATATTTCCTTTTCAGAACATTTTCAACACCGGACAGAATATAGAACCATATCACACCGCATGTACTTTAGCGGGAAATTTATCAAGCGGACAGAAGATGAAAGATGTGAAACAATGCACCGTCCTGCTGCTGATGCTGCCGGTTCTGCTGACCGGATGCAGGCACGGAAGCCTCCCCAAAGAGGTTGTCAGAACCGTCAAACTGACCGAAGCGACCGGATGCGAAGGGGAAAGAAGCATCAGTTTTCCGGGCAAACTGAAGGCATCGTCCGAGGCGAACCTCGCTTTCCGTATCAACGGGCCGATTGCGGAGATTCCCGTCACCGTCGGACAGCAGATACGCAAAGGAGAAACGGTCGCCCGGATGGATTCGCGCGACTATGCCCTGCAACTGGCGGCTACCGAAGCGGAATACAAACAGGTAAAGGCCGAAGCCGAACGCGTCATCCGGCTCTACGAAAAACAGAGCGTATCGGAAAACGACTACGACAAGGCCGTATCAGGCCTCCAGCAGATAACGGCGAAGTATAATGCGCACCGCAATGCCCTCGCCGACACGCGCCTCACGGCACCGTTCGACGGTTACGTACAGAAAATCCACTACGATGCCGGGGAGACCGTCGCGGCCGGCATGCCCGTGGTGTCGTTGATTAGCTCCTCCGCGCCGGAGGTCGAGATAAACATTCCGGCCAGTGAATTCATCCGCAGCGACGAGTTCGAAACCTACCGATGCAGTTCGGAAATATATCCCGACCGGGAGTTCCCGCTAGAGCTCGTCTCCATCAGCCGGAAAGCAAACCTGAACCAGCTCTACACCGCGAGACTCCGTTTCCTGCCGACCGGTCCCGACACGCCGCTGACTCCGGGTATGTCGGTCATGGTGACCATCGGGCTCAGGGGCGGCACGACGGGAGCGGTGAAAATTCCGCTGTCGGCCATGTTGGAGCACGACGGTACACCGGCCGTGTGGGTCTACAACCCCGCAGACAGCACCGTGGCACTCCGTAAGATAAGACCGTCGGCCATATCGCGGGACGGCATACTGACAGTAACCGGGGGACTGCACGCCGGGGAACAGGTGGTGAGTGCCGGAGTACACGCCCTAAAAGAGAACGACAAGGTCAAGCCGTTGCCGGCCGCAACCTCAACGAACGTGGGAGGTCTGCTATGAAAGATTTAGGAAACTGGGCGCTCGACAACAGGAAGCTGATATACTTCCTCGTCGCCGTACTGACGATAGGCGGCGTCTTCGCCTATTACGACATGAGCAAGCTCGAAGACCCCGAAATCAAGGTGAAACAGGCCGCCGTGGTCACGGTCTATCCGGGAGCCTCCGCCCATCAGGTGGAACTCGAAGTGACGGATGTGCTGGAGAAGAGCATTCGGTCGATGAAGGACATCGGCGAAGTGACGAGCCGCTCGATGAACGACATGTCCCTGATAAACGTATCGCTCTCCACACTCGTCACGAACGAAGAGACGGAACAGTGCTGGGACATTCTCCGCCGCAAAGTGGCCGACGTACAGGCGGAGCTGCCCGAAGGAGCCTCCGTATCCGTGGTAATGGACGATTTCGGCGACGTATTCGGCATGTTCTACGCCATGACTTTCGACGGCTATACCGACGCAGAGGCCGCACGGTATGCCGAACTCGTGAAAAAGGAGGTGATGAAAATCGAAGGCATCTCGAAGGTGAACATCTACGGCCAGCGGCCGGAGTGCATCTACATAGAGCTCTACGAAGACAAACTCGCCAACCTCGGGGTACATCCGGCAGAGGTCCTCGCCACCCTGAACGGACAGAACAAAACCGTGTACTCCGGATACTACGAAAGCGGCGGTTCCCGGCTGCGCGTAACCGTGAACGACCGTTATCGCACGACGGAGGACATCGGCAGCCTGCTGCTGCAGGGACATGAGGACGACCAGCTGCGGCTCCGCGACATCGCCTCCGTTACCGAAGGGTACGAAAATCCTGTCCGCAACGAGCTGCGGTACGACGGCCGGAGGGCACTGGGCATCTCCATCTCCGCGCTGAGCGGTACGGATATCACCAAAATAGGACGCCAGGTCGAACGGACGCTGGAACGGCTCGAAAACGAACGCATGCCGGCCGGTATGGAGATACACGAAGTATTCTTCCAGCCGGAAAAGGTAGAGGCGGCACTCGATTCGTTCCTGATAAACCTCGTCGAATCCGTCCTCATCGTGGTCGTACTCCTCATGTTCGCCATGGGATTCCGCAGCGGTGTCATCCTCGGGTTCAACCTGCTCGTCACGGTACTCGGCTCGCTGATGATACTGAACGTCTTCGACGGCTCGCTGCAGCGCGTGTCGCTGGCATCGTTCGTACTCGCCATGGGAATGCTGGTGGACAATGCCATCGTGATACTGGACGGCATTCAGGTGGATATGCAGCGCGGCATCGAACGCCGCACGGCCCTGACCGGCATCGGCCGGAAAACGGCCATGCCCCTGCTGGGCGCCACCCTCATCGCCATCCTCGCCTTCTTTCCCATCTTCCTGTCGCCCGATACGGCAGGCATCTATGTACGCGACCTGTTCATCGTGCTGGCCGTATCGCTGCTGCTGAGCTGGATACTGGCGCTCACGCTCGTCCCGGTACTCGCCGACAAAAGACTGAAGGTGAAAGGGAACAGGGAAGGAGACCCCTACGGAAACAGTTACTACCGGGCACTGCGCAGCGTACTGAACTGGGTGCTGTCTCACCGCATCGTCTCGCTCTGTGTAGGATTCGGTCTGGTCGCCGTCAGCCTGCTCTGTTTCCGCACCCTGCCGCAGGGTTTCTTTCCGGATATGGATTACGACCAACTTTACATAGAGTATAAACTGCCGGAAGGGACCAACAGCACACAGGTCGGAGAAGACCTGCACGCCATCGAGAACTATCTGCTGGGACGCAGCGAAATCACCCACGTCACGACCTCGATAGGCGGCACGCCCAGCCGGTACAACCTCGTGCGGAGCATCGCCGACCCGTCGCTGGCCTATGGAGAACTGATAGTGGACTACACCTCGCCCGAGGCGCTGACGGCCTCTTTCGACGAAATACAGACGTACCTCAACGCCAACTATCCGGACGCCTACGTGCGGTTGAAACGCTACAACCTGATGTACAAGAAATTCCCGATTGAAGTGGAATTCAGCGGTCCCGACCCGGCCGTCCTGCGCGACCTGACGGCCCAGGCCGCCGCCATCATGGAGGAGAGCCCCTCGCTTCAGATGGTGACAAGCGACTGGGAGCCCAAGGTACCGGTACTCATCGTCGATTACAACCAGCCCGTAGCCCGGAATATCGGCCTCAGCCGGCAGGACATCGGTCTCTCGCTGATGAGCGCGACAGACGGCATCCCGACGGGAACATTCTATGAAGGGACGGAGAGCAAGACCATTTACATGCGCTGCGTGGACCGCGACGGGAATCCCATCGAATCGCTCGAACACACGCCCGTATTCGGACTCATGCCTGCGACCGCGGGTCTCGACCGCCAGACGGTCGGGGGATTGCTGACAGGCACCCTGTCCGAGGAGGAGGTGCTCGCCTCCCTGCTCAGTACCGTTCCCCTCAGCCAGGCGGTCAACGGCGTACACGTGGAGTGGGAAGAACCCGTAGTCATCCGCCGGAACGGGGAACGGGCCATGCGGGCGCAGTGTATCCCCGTACCGGGCGCAGCCGTCGAGAACGCCCGCGCCTCCATAGCGGAACAGATAGCATCCATCGAACTGCCCGAAGGGTACGACATGAAGTGGGAAGGCGAAAAGAGCGCCAGCAACGAATCCATGAAATACCTGTTCAAATACTATCCGCTGGCCGTCATCCTGATGATTGCGATACTCATCGCCCTGTTCAAGGATTACCGGAAACCGGCCATCATCGTCCTGTGTCTGCCGCTGCTCTTCATCGGCGTGATTTTCGGCATGATGCTCTCGGGCAAAACGTTCGGATTCGTGGCCATCGTCGCTACGCTGGGACTGGTCGGCATGCTCATCAAGAACGGCATCGTTCTGATGGATGAAATCACGCTTCAGATAAACGCCGGCAAGGAGCCCGTCGATGCCCTGATGGAGAGTTCGGCGAGCCGTTTCCGTCCCGTCATGCTGGCATCGCTCACGACCATCCTCGGCATGATACCCCTCTTGGGCGACTCGCTGTTCGGCCCGGCGGCGGTCGTCATCATGGGCGGTCTGCTGGTCGGAACACTCATCACGCTGCTCTTCATTCCCGTGCTCTACGCACTGTTCTACCGCATCCGGATAAAATAGTCCACACATTTACCGAACCATGAAACAGATACGAATCATCATCCTCGCCCTGCCGCTTCTCGCCCTGCCGGCACTCGCCGCCGGAGAGGAGGTCTCGCTCGACCGGTGCAGGGAGATGGCACTGGAGAACAACCGCCGGATAGCCATCGCACGCCAGGCCGACGAACAGGCCGCCTACACGGTAAAAGCCACGAAGGCCAACTTCTTTCCCAAATTCTCCGCGGGCGCATACGGTCTCTACGCCTCGTCGGCGAACGATATGAAACTGGCCCTCGGCGACATACGGCTCTTCGACCCAAGTACTCTGGAGGGCATCGTTCCCCCCGCCCTCGAACCGTGGCTCGACCGGCTCTCCCTCCTCCGCCTGCCCGAGCTGTCGCTGAAGCTCGACCTGAACAACTCCTATCTGGCCGGCGTGAGCATCGAACAGCCGGTTTACATGGGGGGCAAGATACACTCCGCCTACCGCATGGCCCGTATCGGCGACGAGCTGGCCGCCCTCAACGTATGCCTGACCGAAGAGGAGGTCATCGTCGAAACCGACCGGGCATACTGGACCTACGTCCAAACGCTCGAACTCCGCAAATCCGCCGGCGCCTACAAGGCGGTAGTGGAGGAGTTTCTGCGGACGGTGAGCAATGCCGTGGAGGCCGGCATGAAGTCGCGCAACGACCTGATGAAGGTACAGGTACAGCTCAACCGGGCGGAACTGCAGTTACAGCGGGCCGACAACGGTGTCCAGCTCTCCCGGATGAATCTCTGTCAGATGGTCGGACTGCCGCTCGACAGCGACATCGTTCCGTCCGAATCGTTCGGCGACGAAACCGCCCCGGCCGCAGCTGGAACCGACATCACGGCCCGGCCCGAATACACCATGCTGTGCAAGCAGGTCGAGCTGAAACGACAGGAGCAGCGTTTCATCCAAAGCGACTTTCTGCCGTCGGTAGGAGTTCGGGGAGGCTATAACTACACGTACGGCATGAAAATCAACGGCCGGCCGCTCTTCGACAACGGCGGATTCTCGGCCATAATAGCGGTTTCGATTCCCCTGTTCCACTGGGGCGAGGGCATGAACAAGGTCCGGGCAGCCAAAGCGGAAACGGCGATGGCCGAACTGCAGCGCGACGAAATGGCGGAGAAGATGGAGCTCGAAGCCCAACAGGCGCTCAACGCCGTGAACGAATACATCCTCGAAGTCAGGCTGACCGAATCCGCCCTTTCGCAGGCGGAGGAAAACATGCAAACGAGCGGCAACTTCTACGAGGCGGGCATGGAACCCATCTCCGACTACCTCGAAGCCCAAGCGATATGGCAAAACGCCTCGGCAGAATACATAGCGGCCCGGGCGAAACTCGCCATCAGCCGGTCGGAGTACATGAAAGCCGCGGGACTGCTGTAAACGGGCTCCGCAAAACGGAAAATGCGCTGGGAGACGCAGGCTGCGTCTCTCCGCGCATACAATCCCTCTATCCTCCCGGCCTGCCGGAGATTCCGGGAGGATACGGTACCGGTACGGATAATTTCGCTACCTTTGCGGACGGGAAATCGCACACCGACGCGACCCTGTACCCGAACGACAACGGCCAAGCCATGAAGAGAAAAGACCTCATCGTCATCGTCTGCGCCCTCGCGCTGCTCTCCCCCTTCTTCCTGTTCCCTTCCGTGTACGAATTCTACAAAGAGTTCAACGCACAGCATGGAATGGTGATGAGTTTCATCAAATTCGCCCTGCTCTCCACTTTCGGCGAATGCATCGGACTCCGGATAACCCACGGGGTTTACAACCGCCCCGGTTTCGGCATTGCACCACGTGCGCTGGTGTGGGGCATTCTCGGTATGGGCATCAGCATGGCCATGACGATATTCGCCTCGGGAGTCCCGGTCTTCCTCGCCTCGCTCGGCATGGAAAACGCCCCGGCAGCGATGGCCCTGCCGCTGTCGTGGCAAAAAGTGTTCGTCGCATGTTGCATATCGGTGGCCATGAACACCATCTTCGCTCCCGTATTCATGACGCTCCACAAGGTGACCGACACCCACATACTCGCTACGGGCGGAACGCTCCGCGGTTTCTTCACCCCGCTGCACATGGGCGACACGCTCGCCGGACTCGACTGGCACCGACAGTGGAACTTCGTTTTCAAGAAAACAATACCGCTTTTCTGGTACCCGGCCCACACGGTAACGTTCCTGCTGCCGGGCGACGCAAGGGTACTGTTCGCCGCGCTGCTGGGAGTGATACTCGGCATCCTGCTGGCCGTGGCCGCCCACCGGAAGTGAGCAGCGCCGCCGGTTTGGAGATTGGTGAAAATAGCCTATCTTTGCACCGTCTTTTACACGCCCTTTCATGCGCCGGCCGTGCAGAGACAACGGGGTGTAGCGCAGTCCGGTTAGCGCACCTGCTTTGGGAGCAGGGGGTCGTGGGTTCGAATCCCGCTACCCCGACAAGCCTAAGAAACTGGCAATTACAGTTTTTTAGGCTTTTTCATTTGCGTTTCCCCTATCCTTTTTATCGCCACACCTTAGGCAATGAATAGTCAAAACAGGTAAATTTGAGGCAAATCTTATGCAAGATTCAAGCGACAAGCGCGGTCGAACTACTCCTTGACAAAAGATACACAGCGTGACAAAACATACCCACCCAAAGGGAGGGTCAGTCACCGAGACAACTTGCTTGTCCGATAATCGCAGCACCTTGCAGACGGCAGGGAGCGCTATTCTCCGGTTATCTCAATCAGATTATTTTCCGGCCCGAGAATACAACTCTCGTAATAACCGTCTCCCGTCGTCCTCGGTCCGCTAAGTACCTCGTAACCGTCGCTGCCGAGCCGACAGGTCAGTTCGTCCACCGCCTCCCTGCTGTCCACCCCCATCGCAATATGGGCAAGACCGCAACGCGGCGACGGCCCCGCATCGTCCGAAAGACCGGGGCAGGTCATTATCTCCAACCGCGAACCGTCGCCGAAAACGAGAAAATACGACCTGAAACCCGTACGGACATTATGGTACACGGCACCTGCCGAAGCCCCGAAATAGTGTACGAAAAAATCCCTGACACACTCGATGTCATGTGCATAAATGGCAACGTGGTCTATTCTCATACTTCCTGTTACACATTGACGGACGACATGCGGCCCGGGGACCGCGGTCTGTCCGATACTCCGTCGTCCTGTACCCGGCTGGAACGGATGCCTCGACAACTATTTACCGCAATCGACCGCTATCTTGATTACACCGTCTGCCCTCTCCTCGAAAAGACGGTATGCCTCTCCGATACGGCTCAACGGGAAGCGATGGGTAATGAGCGGTGTTGTGTCGATTCTACCCTCCTCGAGAAGACGGAGAATCTCGGCACAGTCGCAGCCATCCACCCCTCCCGTCTTGAAGGTCAGGTTTTTTCCGTACATTTCCGGCAAAGGCAGCAACTGCGGTCTGTCATAAAGCGCGACAACCGTGACGACGGCATTGGGACGTGCACACTCCCACGCCAACCGGAACGTATCGGTTCCTCCAGCCACTTCCAGCACCGCATCGGCCCCTCCATGGTCGCTGTGGCGAAGCACGAAATCCCGGCACTCTTCCGAGCCGGTCACCAGCACACCGGGATAATGCTCCTTCACGAAACGGGCTCTTTCCGGCGAATTTTCGCAGACGATGACGCGCTTCGGCCTCTTCAGCATCACGCAGAGCAAGGTGCACAGCCCCGTAGGCCCCGCCCCGATGACCAGTACCGTATCCCCCTCCGTTATCTCCGAAATACGGGCAGCCCAGAATCCGGTAGCGAGCAGGTCTCCCACGAACAGGGCCTGTTCGTCGCTCACCGCATCGGGAATACGGTTCAGACCCCGGTCGGCATAAGGGACCCGGACATACTCCGCCTGACCGCCGTCGATACGACATCCCAACGCCCAGCCCCCCTCCGGGTCGGTGCAATTGTTCACATAGCCGCGGCGGCAGAAGAAACACTCGCCGCAAAAGGTCTCGACGTTCACCGTCACCCTGTCACCAACCTTCACCGAGGCAACCTCCGCCCCCACCTGCTCCACCACTCCCACCATCTCGTGTCCGACGGTGATGCCCGGCACCGCACGGGGCACGCTGCCGTGCTTGATATGCAGGTCGCTCGTACAAATACTGCACAGCGTCACGCGTACGACCGCATCGCGCGGCCCCGTCAGTTCCGGTACCGGCTTATCCGACAGTCCGAATTTCCCGTGTTCGATATAAGTGTATGCCCGCATGGCGAAAAATCCTTTCGACAAATTTAGCCATTTTCCGCACACGCAGGACATCCAGGACATGCCATCGGCACCGAATCACTCCCCTTTCCAAAGGGATGCCCGCTCCCGCCGCAATGTACCGCCGGAAAATATTTTCAGCACCGGATGCAACAAAACGCCCCCCTTCCGCATCCTATTAACAAAGGGGAGCGCCGAAGAGGCCTGCCCGAAACCGCCACAATGGAAAAGTCATGAAAACACGCCTTTTATCCGGACTGCTTTCGCTGCTCGGATTCTCCGGAATCGCCGCATCGTGCAACAACGAAGAGTACCAATCCGCCGGCGAATACGGCACGCCGTACGCCCGCTTCACTTTCAAAGGGACCGTCACCGATGCCGAGGCCCACTCGCCGCTGGAAGGCATCCGGGTAATCTCCCGCAGCGCAGAGGCACCGGAGCTGACCGATACGGTCTATACAGACCGGGCCGGCGCATACCTTATGGAGTTCGAACACATCTTCCCGAACGTAGAGAAGGTCGAACTCCGGGCCGACGCACAGGAGAGGGAGAACGGCATTCTGTTCGAGGAAGCCCGTCACACCATCATCATAACGGAGGAGGATTACACCGGTCGGGGGGAAGGCAGTTCATGGAACCACGGCACTGTCACGAAGAGCGTGGATTTCGCTCTGGAGCGCAAAAAATGAAAACGACGTACCGATAATTCCGGTCGGAGCTCCCGTCCGCGCAATCATTTAATCGACAATTATTAATTTTGCCGAAAGATTCGACAGGAACGTACACGCTCCCCCTTTACGAACCGCACACATACGACATGAAAAACGTTTTCCGTTTACAATCATCGCTATTGACCGTTCTGGTGGCGGCGGTACTGCTTGCGGGCGGATGTTCGGCCGCAGCGGACGCCCCGTCGGAAAACGGCGGCGCCAGGCCGCCTGAGGAGGGAAAGCACCATCCGCTGAACATCTCGCTCGACGGGAAGGTCGGCTGGATAAACGAATCGGGCAACATCGTCCCGATATACGGCATCAAGGTCACCATGATAGACGGCGAAGGGATACGCACGGACTCCACGCACACCAACTACAACGGCCGGTTCCTGATAGAACACGCCGCCGTGGCGGTCGGAAATTCCTGGGAGGCCCGGCATATCTATGTCGAGATAATGGACGACAGAAGCCCGGAAGACAAACTCGGGAAGCCTACCTACAAATACCGGCGCATCCTGAAAGAGATAAACTCCGCCCCAAACAACGAAGCCTTCCTCACCATGGACGACATCATCGTGGAGAGGATAGACAGCGAATAATGCCGGAGAGAGGATGAAGAACGGCTTGGGAGTGCGCAGACGGCTCGCACTCGACATATTCTCCAGTATAGAGGACAAACGCATCGCGGCTCACGAACTGCGTACCATCATGTGGGAGGCTACCCTCCGCTGCAACCTCGCGTGCCGTCACTGCGGAAGCGACTGCCGCAGCGAGGCCGCCGTACCCGACATGCCCGCCGCCGATTTTCTCCGGACAATCGATACGATAACCCCACATGTCGTTCCGAATCGGGTTCTCATCGTCATTACGGGCGGAGAGGCCCTGATGCGGCGCGACATCGAAGAGGTCGGACGGGCCCTTTACGACCGGGGGTATCCGTGGGGCATCGTCACGAACGGAATGCTGCTCGACGAACGCCGCCTGGAGTCGCTGCTTCGTGCCGGCCTGCATACGGCTACCGTCAGCCTCGACGGTTTCGCCGAAACTCATAACCGCATACGGCGGAACGAACGCAGCTACGAACGCGCGCTCGGCGCCCTCCGGCTGCTCGCCCGTCAGCCGGACATCCTCTACGATGCCGTGACCTGCGCCAATGCAGACACCCTCGCCACCCTGCCCCGATTCCGGGATTTCCTGATAGCCGAAGGGGTGAAACGCTGGCGCATCTTCACCATCTTCCCGGTAGGCCGCGGCGCAGACGACCCGAGTCTGCAACTCGATACGGAACAATTCCGCCGTCTGATGGAGTTCATCCGAGATACGCGCCGCGAAGGCCGCATCGCGGTCAATTACGGATGCGAAGGCTTTCTCGGCCGGTACGAAGGCGATGTACGCGACACGTTCTACCACTGCAGCGCCGGCGTATCCATCGCCGGCATCAGGGTAGACGGCGCCATCTCGGGATGCACGAGCATTCGGGCCCGCTACGACCAGGGCAACATTTACCGAGACAATTTCATGGACGTATGGAACAACCGTTTCGCACCATACCGCGACCGCGAATGGATGCGGCACGGTGCGTGCGGGAATTGCCGCGTATTCAAATATTGCCGCGGCAACGGGATGCATCTGCGCGACGAAACGGGACAACTGCTCGTGTGCCATTACAAGAAACTGTTATGACCTATGGAATATAAAGTAGAGAGAGACGGCACGCTGCTGCCGTTTCTGTTGGAACGCATGGAAGGCAGGAGCCGCAGCTCCGTGAAATCGTATCTGACGCACGGACAGGTCGCGGTGAACGGATGCCATACCACCCGCCACGACACCCCGCTGACAGCAGGCGACAGGGTTACGGTCACAAAACACCGGACAGCCGGAACACTGCATCACCCGATGCTCCGCATCGTGTACGAAGACGAACGGCTGATAGTTGCCGACAAACGGAACGGATTGCTTTCGGTCGGTACCGAAAAAGAGCACCGCAAAACCGCCTTCTACATCCTGAGCGAATATATCAAAAGGAACAATCCCGCGGCCCGGCTCTTTGTGGTGCACCGCCTCGACCGGGAAACTTCCGGTCTGATGATTTATGCCAAAGACAAGCGGACACAGGAAATCCTGCAAAAGAACTGGAAAACCATGGTGCTCGATAGACGCTACGCGGCCGTCGTGGAGGGGCGCCTGCCGCAGACGAAAGGAACCATCGCCACTCTCCTCCGCGAAGACCGCAACCGCAAAGTCTGGGCCTCTTGCAACGGTACGGGAGAGGAGGCCGCCACGGACTATACCGTCCTGCGGGAAGGGCGGAACTACTCCCTCGTGGAACTCTCGCTCCACACGGGCAAGAAGAATCAGATACGGGCCCACATGGAATGGATGAAAACACCAATAGCCGGCGACAAAAAATACGGCGCACAGACCAACCCGGCCGGACGCGTCTGCCTGCACGCCTACAAACTCTGTTTCATCCACCCGACAACAGGAGAGCGGCTCGATTTTTCCACAGGGATTCCCCGTATCTTCGAAGATACGGTCGTCTGACCTGTTTCCCGGTCAGAAAACGAGAACCGGACGACAAACGTCGAATGATGCGTACGCTTTGCCTGTCCGTATCTTCTTTACCCGTGTCCCGTCCGCTGCATACCCGGCCGGCATCAGCCGGCATCCCCCTGCCCCGTAACGGCGTACCCTCCCGGCAACAGACCAGCAGCAAGAAAAACGGACCTCAACTAAAAAAATCTTCCGACGTTTGGATTGCATCCGGATAATTTATTATCTTTGCGTCGCTTTTAAAGCGGGATGTAGCGCAGTCCGGTTAGCGCGCCACGTTCGGGACGTGGAGGTCGAAGGTTCGAATCCTTTCATCCCGACCAAAGAAAGAGAGGTCTTCAAAAAATTGGAAGACCTCTCTTTTCTTATACAGACACCGGCACCCCGCACGGCCCCCCTTCTCCGTACCGAGTATGTCAGTGCCGGTCCAACTAGCCCGTAACACTATGCTCCTTCACATAAAAGCACATTTTTTATTCAATATATATTGTTGCCGATTAATAAATTTGTCGCTATATTTAAAGCGCAAAATTAATCATCGAGACAGTGCGGATTTAGCCCCCCTTATGCCGGTGCCCCCAACCCGACCATAAGAAATCCGTACTGTCTTCTTATTTTTGCATCACAGATGAGTCTACTTGATGTCCGGAGCGTGCACGGACTTGACCGGCTCAACTCTTCGGATAGAGAAGGACAAACGGAAAAGCCAAACGTCGGTCTATACGAACAGAACGGACTTCTCCCCCCTCTGCCCATATCCGGGTCCAATAGGCCACATGACGGTCTGCCAAAATTATAACAACGGAAATATCACACCGAAAACACATTCCACTAAAAGTCGGGACATTAATTTACGCCCCATATTTCAATCACATACTGCCATGTTCTTCTTCCGTGAGCAGACTTTAACCGTGAAGACAAGATAAAGACGAAATACAATATATAACAAAACATAACAGAACAAAGTCTCTACTTCAAAGAACAAATTCATCCCAAAATCATGGGATGGAGGCCAAACATCGATTATGATATCTTCTGCCTTTCTCAAAGAATCCACAAAGGCCAATCTATAAGTTTCTGTCTCTAAGATACGAAATTACCCATAAAAAACATCCGGACAGAACAGTCTCTGT
>ENA-OPWR01001137-OPWR01001137.1-human-gut-metagenome-genome-assembly--contig:-NODE-1137-length-21261-cov-1.803876_pt1 | contig 21261 bp, 13 predicted proteins | sample MGYA00241507_ERZ502006 | MGnify/ENA primary metagenome ERZ502006 (study PRJEB25962, sample SAMEA2043041) | human gut metagenome | biome: human gut; feature: human-associated habitat; material: faeces...
CGTGCAGAGCCTTTACGCCATCGGCTCCGGCGGTGTCACCGGCCTCGGCCTCGGCAACAGCTTTCTCCGCTTTCTTAATCACTTTACTCAGTTCCTTCCTTGCCTCATAGGAGAGCTTGTTATGGGATACCTGAGCCTCACCGGTACCGGACATGGAAGTACTCGTCCCAGTAGAACGTTCCAATTCACGCAAGCTATCCATTTTCTTATGCTCCAAGAAATTATAGATGCCGCCTAAATGCTCGACGACTTTCTGGTTACCGAACTCATAGACCTTATCGACTAGGCCATCCAAGAACTCACGGTCGTGGGAAACCACGATCACCGTGCCGTCGAACTCCCTCAAGGCGTCTTTCAGCACGTCTTTCGAACGCATATCCAAGTGGTTCGTCGGCTCATCGAGAATCAGCAGGTTGACCGGCTCCAATAACAAGCGGATCATCGCCAAACGGGTACGCTCGCCACCCGACAGGACTTTCACCTTCTTATCGGAGGCCTCGCCGCCAAACATGAAAGCACCTAGGATATCCCGTATCTTCAAACGGATATCCCCTTGGGCTACGTAATCGATCGTATCGAAAACGGTAAGGTTCTCGTTCAATAGCTGCGCTTGGTTCTGGGCGAAGTAACCGATCTTCACGTTATGGCCTAATTGGAGCTTTCCGGTGAAATCGGTAATCTCTCCCATGATACATTTCACCAAGGTAGATTTACCCTCACCGTTCTTTCCGACAAAAGCGACTTTATCACCCCGGTTGATCGTAAGCGTCACATGATCGAAGATCAGATGATCGCCATAACGCTTCGCCACCTCCTCGCAGATCACCGGATAAGAACCGGAACGGGGAGCGGGCGGAAATTTCAGCCGCAACATGGCTGTATCCACATCGTCTACCTCAATACGTTCCACTTTTTCCAATTGTTTGATGCGGGATTGTACCTGTACGGACTTCGTGGCTTTATAACGAAAACGCTCGATAAACGCCTCGGTATCGGCCAATTTCTTCTGTTGGTTCTCATAAGCGCGCTGCTGCTGCTCACGGCGTTCACGACGTACTCCGAATATTTTACCTTATAATCGTAGACCTTACCTAGTTCGATCTCCAAGGTCCGGAAAGTCGTATTATCGATAAAGGCACGGTCGTGCGACACTAAGATCACAGCGTTGGCACGGGTAGCGATAAAGTTCTCCAACCATTGGATGGACTCGATATCCAGATGGTTCGTCGGCTCATCCAGCAGCAACACGTCCGGCCTACGGAGTAAGAGCTTCGCCAACTCGATACGCATGCGCCAGCCTCCGCTGAACTCAGACGTCGGGCGGTCGAAATCGCTACGGCTAAAACCTAGTCCGGCCAATGTACGCTCCAACTCCGCATGGTAGTTGTTTCCTCCCATCATCTGGAAATGCTCCGATAGATACGTGACACGATCAATCAGCTTTTGATAGCCCTCGGAGTCATAATCCGTACGCTCCGCCAATTGAGTATTCAAGCGATTGATCTCCTCCTCCATCTCATGGATATGCTCGAAAGCGCATTCCGCCTCCTCCCGAACCGTACGGGTATCCACCAATTGCATGTGCTGGGGCAGGTATCCGATCGTGACCTCCTTCGGTACGCTAACAGTTCCAGAAGTCGGCGATTGCAGGCCTGCGAATATTTTCAACATTGTAGATTTGCCCGCTCCGTTCTTGCCCACCAAAGCGATACGGTCCTTCTTGTTTACCACAAAAGAAATATCATCAAAAAGCGTAAAACCGCCAAACTCCACTGTTAGTCCTTCAACCGAAATCATACTGTCTCTTTAATTTATGACCGCAAAGATACAACAGTTCAAGGTTTACTCACAAACTTTTCAATTAATATCAGCACATCCTTATGCAACGGAAGGGCCGGATCGGTATAGGTAGCCATCTGTTTTTGCTGATCCATCGTATCGCAAGTCTTCATCAGATGGTTCATATTCCCGATCAAATGGTAATCGGCCGAAGGTTGAGATCGCTTCAATAGTTCGGCGTCTTTTACGGATACTTGCATATCCTTATCCCCTTGCAAGATCAACACCGGGACTTTTAGTTTCTTGATGATTTCCTGCGGATTATACGTATACCATGAGATCATATAAGGCTGTACCGACGAGCGGAACAGGGCTTGCAAACCGATCGGCACGTCCGGTACGAGCTTCCCTTCCTTCAAGGACGTGTTTATGGATCTCACCATATTCCGGATCACTTCCGGTTGACCGGCCATCTGTTCCTCTATGATCTCATAAGCGGGACGCCCCGCACCCGCCACCGAAATGTATCCTTTCACTTTCGGATTATCCACCGAAGCCGCCATACCGACCAACGCTCCCTCGCTATGCCCCAACACATAGATTCCGGAGATCCGTTTGTCCTTGCTTAAATAATCGATCCAGCCTCGTGCGTCCTTGATCCCGTCCTCGAAACGCATGGAATACTCATCCTTTCCGGCCGAGGCACTCGAAGCGATACCCCGCTTATCATAACGCAGGGAAGCAATCCCCTTCCCTGCCAGCCCTTCCGCCAAATATCTCAAGGAATTATTCTTACCCGGCAAGGCGGCGGAGTTCCCGTCCATATCCGTAGGGCCGGAGCCGGGGATGATCAATACCACAGGATAACCGGACTCCTGATTGGGAGTTACCATCTTCCCTTTTAATGCCCCGGTAGACGTATTCAACACCACCGGACGCTCGTTCAACCGTACAGGCAACTGGGGCAGACCAGACAAGGATACGAGAAGAAAGCAAACGAAAGCTATCAGTTTCTTTTTCATAACGGAATCAATTTATATACTTAAAGCACACATGAGACATACAATCTCAGTATCCGCCAAATGTAACTAAAAAAGGGGAAAACCTCTCGGCCTTCCCCCTTCTTTATCTAACATCTTTATAGGAAATTAATACCCCGGATTCTGTTTCAAGTTTGGATTCTTATCCATGCTTGTTTGAGGAATCGGCAAGTAACGGTTACGAGAAGAGAACTGACGAGTCTCAATAACAGCCGTACCCGTGATTTCCGCACGTTTAGTAGGCTCAGACTCCCCATAATTAATCGTTCCTGTAACACGTAACAAATCACCATTCAGGACTTTCTCGGCAAGCATCTTTCCATCTTCCTGCCAACGGACGATGTCCGCACGACGCAAGCCTTCGCCGGCCAACTCTACCGTACGCTCACGACGGATCAATTCACGAAGTTTATCCTTCGTCCCATATTTAGCCTTATCCACTTCCCGCATTCCTACACGCTGACGGATCTGATTCAAATAACCATAGATCTCATCAGAAGGACCGCTCAACTCATTCGCAGCCTCCGCATACGTCAATAGAACCTCCGCATAACGGAATACGATCGGACAAGCTCCCGAGCTCCAAACATCTCCATATTGATCCATCGGATCCAAGTATTTCGCCCAAGTCAAAGCACTCTTGGAAGCATTATCTGTATAAGTCGGGAAGTTCTTGTTGACAGTACCATCTTGAAGTTTCTCGTCCAAAGTATTCAAGACATCACCTCTCCAGTCACGTCCCGGATATAAAATGGTCATGGCCATACGAGGGTCACGATTCGCGAACGGATGCTTTGCGTCATAAGTCTTCGACTCTTCTTTCGTCAATCCATCAGACATTTCATACATATCCACCAAATTCTGGGTCGGGACGATAGAAGACCAGCCTTGGTCTACATTATTGTACATTTGCCCGATGGTTCCCAATCCATCCAACGTCTCAATATTCTGATCCGCTAGGATTATCTCTTTAGAATCCACTCCCGATACCTTAAAAAGATTCGTATAATCCGGATCCAACTCATACTGCTTCAAATCAATGATTGCCTTAGCTGCGTCTTTTGCCTTTTGCCAATCACCATAATACAAAGCCTCACGCATCTTGATAGCTAAAACAGCACCTTTAGCGATATAGCCACGAGCCTCCGGAGCCTCCGCGATCCCAGCTAAGGCCTCGTCTAAATCCTTAGCTATATAATCGCGTACCTCTTGTTCCGTATTGCGTTCCACTTTAGCCTCGTCCGCACTTGAATAAGAACTAATAATAGGCACACCACCATACCACCAATTCATCAAGAAATACTTATAAGCACGGATCGCTTTAGCTTGAGCCACATAATTAGCTTTTACAGCGTCACTAGAAAACGTCACCTTGTCTACATTCTCCAAGAATGTATTCGCCTTACGAATCGACTTGTAATCATAAAGGATCTGCCCAGGATTAGAACTAGACAATGACCCATCCCCCCACGGGCGGAATCCTTCCCAAGGGAAATTATTATAGCCTATATCTGAGCCACAATCCAGATAAAGCAACGTATTTCCATCTAGCAAATCCTTATAACAGCCTACTATGAAGCCCTTCGCATCCGCCTCTGTCTGCCATGTGGTAGAAGGAGCCAACTGATCCTTAGGCACCGTATCCAGAAAATCTGAACACGAAGTAGATAACGCAGCCATACCAGCCGCCAACATATATATTGATAATCGTTTCATAAAATCTTCTATTTAAATGGTCTTAACTAATTAGAATGTCACATTTACGCCAAAAGAATTTGTCATCACTAATGGGTAGCTAGACAAACGGGAACTAACCGTCTCCGGGTCTACGTTCAATGGCATAGAATCTATCGTAAACAAATTCTCCGCAGAATAATAAACACGTACATTCGACAAACCGATAGCGTTCAGCACACTCTTTGGAAGCGTATATCCCAATTGCAATGTCTTCAGACGCAGGTAACTGGTATTAATTACCCAGAAATCAGACATCACGTTAGAAGCCTCACTCGGAGATTTTCTAGACTCCGCTACACGCGGCATACTTGCATTGGTATTTTCCGGTGTCCAGCTATCCAGCCATGCAGTAGAAGGATGTCCGGCACTACCCGAGAACTCACCAAACGCTTCTTTCGTAAACGCACGACCTACATTAGCCGCACCGGTGAAGTTCAAAGTCAAGTCAAATGCTTTATAGCCTACATTCAAGTTCAAACCAAATGTAACAACTGGATTGATAGTCTTAGACAATACACGGTCATCCGCATCCAGCTTTCCATCTCCATTCGTATCTACATAACGTAAATCACCGGCTTGAAAATCCTGTCCGAACGGGTAGCCGTCTTTTCCTTTATAGGTATCCATCCATTGCTGTGCCTCCGCGTCAGATTGGAAAAAGCCATCAGCCTTATATACATAGTAAGAATCGATTGGCTTTCCAACAAAACGCCACAAATCACCGTCATCAGGATTTGTCATACGGTCTACACCTCCTAAATCCTCGATCTTGTTCTTATTATAGGCCATATTTCCCATCACATTCAATGACCAGTCATTCCACTTATTGTTATAACCTAGCTGTACCTCGACACCTCGGTTACGCATAGAACCCACGTTGTCGAAATAAGGATCCAAGCCAAACTCAGTCGGGACCGGTACCTCCATGATGATATCCGTAGTCTTGCGATCATAGTAATCAAACGTGAAAGTCACATGATTAATAACCGCATCCAAGCCAATACCCCAAGTCGTAGATTTCTCCCATGACAAATCCTCGATACGATAGGCTTTCTGATAATATCCCGTCGTCAAGTTGCCTCCCATAGGATAATTACCATCCAAATTATAAGTCTGCATCCAAGGATAATATTGGTTCTCCCAAGGATTCGATTTATTTAAGGCGTCTTGATTACCTAACATACCCCAAGAAGCACGAATCTTCAAACTGCTCAACCAATCATGCGTACTTTCCATAAACTCCTCCTCGCTGATACGCCAAGCACCGGAGAAAGAAGGGAAATATCCCCAACGATGTCCCGGAGCAAAACGAGAGGAAGCATCCGCACGGAAGTTTGCCTCTAATAAATATTTTCCCGCAAAATCATAATTAATACGCCCAAAATAGGAAAGCATGGCAAGCTCTCGGCTCAAACCATCATTTGTTTGTGTAGAAGCCCCACCGGCATCCATATCATTCAGGCTATTACTCGGGAAATTATTCCTCTGCATCTGATTCTTGCTAACCTCATACTTCTCCGCATGATAACCTACCATCACTTTCAAGCCATGCTGACCAAAGTTCTTGCTGTAATTCAGCAAAGCATCGAAATTATAACGTTTCCAATTCACGAAACGTTCAACCAAGGAAGTGGTACGAGACGCAGATGCCGGATCATCCGGTATGCTCAGAACTCGCTCCGTATGACGTTGGTCCTCGTTCACATAGGCACCCGTCACAGTAGCCTTCAGCCCATCAATAATATCATAATCAACAGAAAGTGCCCCCGTAAAATTCTGGTTACAATTATCCACCGTCTGCCCGGAATCCAACCATGCGATAGGGTTACCATCGTTAGTTTGTCCGTATTTGCCATCCTTATCTTTGACTGGGATCATCGGGCTAATAATATTCAATTGACGGATAATCTGGTCGGAAGAACCACCATAATAGCTAGCATTCGGATCCGAGAAGTCATTCTTGATAAAAGACATGTTCATCCGAACAGCCAGTTTCTTCGTCAACTGCATATCCAGATTCGTACGTCCATTAAACTGTTTACGATCTGAGTTAGGAAGGATACCCGTCTGCCCTAAATATCCGGCCGAAGCCATATACTTCACGTTCTCCGCACCTCCTGTAATACTAACATTGTGTTTATGCAACAAACCTGTCCGATAAGCCTCATCATTCCAGTCCGTATTAGGATGTCCGTAAGGATCAGAGCCATCCTCAAACATCCGGATGTCCTCGTCACTATAACGTCCCGGCTCGAAACGATTCCACAAACGTGCGTAATCGGCTGAGCTGACACGATCAATCATGGAAGTAGCTTTCGAGGCACCCACATATCCGTTATAAGAGATACGAGGAGCACCCGTCTTACCACGTTTTGTCGTGATCAAGATAACACCATTAGAAGCCTTCGAACCGTAAATAGCGGCGGAAGAAGCGTCTTTCAATACAGAAATACTCTCAATATCATTCGGATCGATATCATTCATGGAGCCACTCTCGATACCATCGATCAAGATATATGGGCTGGCAGAGTTCAAAGTACCGACACCACGGATACGGATCGTACTACCATCCTGTCCCGGACGGCCTTGACCCGAGGTAACGGTTACACCCGGCATCATACCTTGAAGACCGGAAGACACGTTGGAGATAGGACGGCTTGTCAACTCCTTGCTATCCAATTGGGCTACCGCTCCCGACAAGTTCGCCTTCTGTTGCGTACCATAACCGACAACGATCACCTCATCTAATTTCTGGGTATCTTCCTGCAAGGATACATTGATGGAAGGCTCTCCATTATATTTGAATTCTTGAGTTAGATAACCGATAAAGGATACTTGGATCACATCCCCTTTCTTCACATCCAACACGAAATTACCATTCATGTCGGTTACAGTACCATTCGTAGTACCTTTTACAACTATTGACGCTCCAGCCACAGGGCCAAAACTGTCACTAACCGTTCCCTTCAAACTACCTTCTTGCTGGGAAATACCTACCCTCGGAGTTATCGCCGCACGATCAGAAGCATGAACCACACCCCCGGAACAAAACGCTGCAGACAATAGAACAAAACTGACAGGTCTTACAATTTCCAACATAAGAATCGTTTTTTGTTTATTAAATAGCTGTTACTATTATAAGACTTAAGGCATACTATTTTAGATCTCGTTTCTTATAATATTCACTCTTCTAAATCATTAATGTATAATTATAAATCCTCGGTTAACTACCATGAAAGCGCTTCTTCATCGTTCTGGCGGAACTCCGTTTATTACTCATATACACTAACTTCATGTTTGAATTTCAAACCATATACCTCTTTGATGTCCATAGCTCCATACTAAAAAAGATTATGGTTGAAAAGATTGTTTGTTAAATATTTTAATAATTAGGTGGTGTCGTTTTAGATTCGTATGCGAAAAATTAGTCTTTTTTGTTTTATAATTAAAAATAGTGCTATATTTGCTGCGTCTAATGATTATAAGTTCCGCCAGAACTACGTACTTATAGAAGCCTGACTAATATTAAGGCACTTATTCCATTTATTCCTTTATAACCACTATTTATCATGAAAAAGTTGTTATCTTCGTCCCTTGTAATAACTAATTATTAAATTATGAAAAAGAAAAGCTTAACTTTATTACTAGCGACTACGGTGGCAAGTAGTATCCTATTTTCGTCCTGTATAGGATCTTTTGGTTTAACAAACAAACTTTTAACGTGGAATAGAAGCATCGACAGTAAGTTTGTTAATGAGCTAGTGTTCATTGCTTTCTGGATTGTCCCGGTTTACGAGATTTCCGCTTTGGCTGATGTCCTTGTGATCAACTCTATCGAATTTTGGAGCGGAAGTAATCCTGTAGCGGATGTAGGTAACGTTAAAACAATCGATGGTAAAGACGGCGTTTATACCGTAGAAACAAAAGTTGATGGATACCATATCCAAAAGGAAGGCGATGAGAAAGCGGTTGACTTAGTTTTCAACGAGGCTGACCAAAGCTGGAATGTAGAAGCTAACGGAGAAAGCACAAAATTATTAAAATTCAATGGTGATGACGAAGTTGTCATGTATTTACCCGATGGCAAGGAAATGAATGTCGAGCTAAACCAAGCAGGTGTTTTAGCTTTCCAACAGGTAGCTGACGGATATTCTTACTATGCAGCTAAATAATTGAAAATTGAGAATTGAAAATTACGTAGAGTCACTTCTAATTCTCAATTCTCAATTTTCAATTCCCCAGTGCTAATCTAAATAAAATACGATGAATATGAACTCTATCAAAAAAATGATGCTTTCCGGAGCATTAGGTTGCCTTATTTCCGGAATGGCTTATGCGGACGGTTCTTCACCCCAACCCGTAAAACCTTATTGGCAAGACATTCAAGTCGTAGCCGTAAACAAGGAAAAACCCAGAAGCTCCTTCATGAGTTATGCGGACCGAGAAACCGCCCTCACCTCTCGATTTGAGAAAAGCCCGTACTATTCCCTATTAAACGGTACTTGGAAATTTTTCTTTGTCGACTCTTACAAAGATCTTCCTCAAAATATCACAGATCCTTCCGTTAATACCTCTTCATGGGATGATATAACCGTTCCCGGAAACTGGGAAGTACAAGGACATGGCGTAGCCATTTATACGAATCATGGTTACGAGTTTAAACCAAGAAATCCCCAACCTCCGTTATTGCCGGAAGCGAATCCGGTTGGCGTATACCGCAGAGACATCGAGATACCCGCAAGTTGGGATAACCGGGATATTTATTTACACATCGGCGGAGCTAAATCCGGCCTTTACGTATATTTAAACGGGAAAGAAGTGGGTTATAGCGAGGATTCCAAAAATCCCGCCGAGTTCCTGATCAATAAATACCTGCAACCCGGAAAGAATGTGCTTACATTAAAGATATTCCGTTGGAGCACCGGTTCTTATTTGGAATGTCAGGATTTCTGGAGAATGAGCGGTATCGAACGTGACGTATTCCTTTGGTCTCAACCCAAGGCCAGTATTCAAGATTTCCGTGTCGTCTCAACCTTGGACGATACGTATACGAATGGAATCTTCAAACTGGCGGTAGACTTAAAGAATCATACCCAAGAAACGAAAAATTTAAATGTCGGATATGAGCTTTTGGACGCAAAAGGTAATCTTGTGACCTCCGAGGCTAATGATATATGGGTAAGTCCTGCAAGTCCTCAAACAGCATCTTTCGAGTATGATTTAAAGAACGTAGCCCCTTGGAGTGCCGAGCATCCGAATCTATACAAATTATTGATGACGATAAAAGAAGAGGGTAAGGTAATCGAGGTAGTTCCATTCAACGTTGGTTTCCGCCGGTTCGAGATGAAGCAAATTGACCAAGTAGCGGAAGACGGAAAACCTTATACGGTCTTATTGTTCAATGGGCAACCGGTTAAGTTCAAGGGTGTCAATATTCATGAGCATAACCCGGAAACCGGACATTACGTAACCGAGGAACTCATGCGTAAGGATTTCGAGCTGATGAAGCAAAACAATATCAACGCTGTCCGCCTATGCCACTATCCGCAAGACCGTAAATTCTATGAACTCTGCGACGAATACGGATTGTATGTTTACGATGAAGCGAATATCGAGTCTCACGGTATGTATTACAGCCTGAAAAAAGGCGGCACTTTGGGTAATAATCCGGAATGGCTGATCCCGCATATGGACCGTACGATGAATATGTACGAACGAAACAAGAATTATCCGAGCGTTACTTTCTGGTCACTCGGAAACGAGGCTGGAAACGGATACAACTTCTATCAAACTTATTTATATCTGAAAGACAAGGAAATAAATAGCATGAATCGTCCGGTGAACTATGAACGTGCCCTTTGGGAATGGAATACGGATATGTACGTACCTCAATACCCGAGCGCTGAATGGCTAGAGGAAATCGGGCGTAAGGGTAGTGATCGTCCGGTAGCTCCTTCGGAGTATTCACATGCGATGGGAAACTCTTCCGGCAACTTATGGGATCAATGGAAAGCTATCTATAAATACCCGAACCTGCAAGGCGGATTCATCTGGGACTGGGTGGACCAAGGTATCTTGGAAAAAGATAAGAATGGACGTGAATATTATACCTATGGTGGTGACTATGGAGTAAACGCCCCTAGTGACGGAAACTTCCTTTGCAACGGTATAGTAAACCCGGATCGTACCCCGCATCCCGCTATGGCAGAGGTTAAATACGCCCATCAAAATATCGGGTTTGAGGCGATCGATTTAGCGAACGGTTTATTCCGCGTCACGAACCGTTTTTATTTCACGAACCTAAAGAAATATATGGTCCACTATAGCGTAACAGCCAATAATAAAGTTGTACGCTCCGGTAAAGTCTCTTTGGACATAGAACCCCAAGCTTCTAAGGAATTTACGGTTCCCGTAGGCAACTTAAAGCCACAAGCCGGTACGGAATATTTCGTAAACTTCAACGTAACGACCGTAGAAAAAGAGCCGTTAATCCCTATCGGACACGAAATCGCTTGCGATCAATTCCGCTTACCGATCGAAAGCCCCAAGAAGGCGTTTAAGACCAGCGGCCCTAAATTAACGGTTTCGACAAATGGAGATAACTTATCGGCATCCTCCTCAAAGGTAAACTTCGTGTTTAACAGGAAGACAGGAATCGTTACTTCTTATAAAGTGGATGGTACGGAATATTTCAGCGAGGGTTTCGGTATCCAACCGAACTTCTGGCGTGCGCCGACCGATAACGATTACGGAAACGGTATGCCAAAACGCTTGCAAGTCTGGAAGGAAAGCAGCAAGAACTTCAACGTGACAGACGCTACCGTCACTATGGATGGCAATAACGCCGTGGTTAACGTGAACTATTTATTGCCGGCAGGAAATCTATACATTGTTAATTATACGATCTATCCAAGCGGAGCCGTAAATGTGGCCGCCCGTTTCACATCCACGGATATGGATGCCGCCCAAACCGAGGTATCGGAAGCTACTCGCACGGCAACCTTCACTCCGGGACGTGACGCCGCCCGTAAAGAGGCTTCCAAACTAAACGTTCCTCGTATCGGTGTTCGCTTCCGCTTACCGGCAAGTATGAATCAAGTGGAATATTTCGGACGGGGACCTGCTGAGAACTACTTGGACAGAAACGCCGGTAGTATGATCGGCTTATATAAATCTACAGCCGAGGAATTATATTTCCCATATGTACGCCCGCAGGAAAACGGTCATCATACCGACACTCGTTGGGTATCACTTAGTACCGGCAAGAAAGGCTTGTTGATCCAAGCGGATAATACGATTGGATTTAACGCTTTGCGTAATTCCATAGAGGATTTCGATGACGAGGAAGCAACTGGGCTACCCCGTCAATGGAGTAATTTCACACCAGAGCAAGTAGCGAACCATGATGAAGCCGCAGCAAAGAGCGTATTACGTCGCCAGCATCATATCAACGATATCACGCCTCGCGACTTCGTTGAGGTTTGCGTCGACTTGAAACAACAAGGTGTAGCAGGTTATGATAGCTGGGGTTCACGTCCGGAACCAGCTTATACATTACCCGCAAACCGGGAATACAACTGGGGCTTTACCCTTATTCCGCTTAAATAAAGAAAAGTCATAACTTATCCATAACAAAGGGAGTGTATTAGGCTTAATCCAATACACTCCCTTTGTTTATACTACTGCAACGGCTTTGCAGCACTACTGCAAGGCGGGTTGCAGTAACGTATCCTTATTTAATCACTTCCTTCAAGGTATTCTGTAAGTCTTCTCCAGTGATATTCTTGGCGATGATCACCCCATTCGGATCCAATAACACATTTGCCGGAATACCTCGTACCCCATAAAGAGCAGGGATCTCAGAATCCCAATATTTCAAGTCGGAAACGTGAGCCCAAGTCAGATGATCATCTGCGATCGCTTTCTGCCATTTAGCCTTATCCTTGTCCAAGGATATACCTACGATCGTAAAGTTCTTATCCTTATATTGCTGGAAGGCATTTACCACGTTAGGGTTTTCCTTGCGACACGGGGGACACCAAGAGGCCCAAAAATCCAATAACACATATTTTCCCCTAAAGTCCGACAATGACACAGAAACTCCTGCAGTATCCGGCAAGGAAAACTCCGGAGCGACTTGTCCGATCTGTACGTGTTCTAATTGTTTGATAATACCGTCCAAGTCCTTCACATAAGGACTATTCGCCAATACCGGGGAAATCTTCGCACGAGTCGCCTTCAAATCATCCAAAGATAATTGGTAGGTAAAATAACGATATAGATAGAACGACGCCGCCGGAGAATCTGGATATTTCGAAATCAAACTGTCAATATCATACCCTTCCTCAAATACCTTCTCCGCATTTTCTTGAAAGACATCATTCACCGGTGAATTCTGTACGGTAATAGTCTCCCCGTCATTCCCGATCTTGACATTCATATCCGTATTCTCCAAGAAAAGTTGAACCGGATAGTTCATGCTCTCGGTTGCCAAACCGAATAGTAAAGGCTGATCTACCTCACCTTTAAAGGTGAATTTCCCATCTTTGATCTCCGCCGTATCCACGTCAAAGAACATTTTATTACGGAATGACTTCAAGTAAATTTTACCGTCGGGCATATTCTCTACCTCACCATTGATAACATATCCTTTTGGAACTTCTTGGCAACCAACCACCAAAAGGCCGGCAAGCGCCATCATACAAAATTGCTTCATTTCTCTATTCTATTTATTGATTACTTAAACCCAGGGTGATGATAACGTCCCTTTTTCAACGAGATCTTACCATATTCTATCGCACGCACCGGGCAACGATGAATGCAGGCAACACACTGAACGCAAGAATCGGCCCATTCCGGTTTTCCGTCACCCGACAGGGAAATCGTACCGGTCGGACAGACCTTCGCACAGATGCCGCAAGAGATACAGGCATCCGTAGCATAAAATCGGTTGCCGCCTATCGCAAAGTGAGTGAACAACGGATAGACCATATAGCTCTTCAAAAGAGGGACACTTCCCGCATAATACAAAGAGGGATTTCTCTTCTGCCGGATCGCCTCTACGATCTCGCCTACACGTTCCGGCGCTTTTTCCAGTTTCTCAGTCTCTACCATCTTACTATCCACGTCGAAGCCGGGCATCAAGACATAATTGTTCGGCATTTGTACAGAGAATCCTCCGGTTACGGCAATTCCCCGCCTCGCCAAGATGCTCCGCATGATCCGATCCGTATATCCACAATCATCACCACAAGTACAGACGAAATAAACCTCTTGCCCCTTATATCCGGACAGGATCAACCGGGAAATAAAGCGGGGCACCAATACAGCCGGCCCCCAAGAATGGACAGGGAACACAAAAAACACTTTCTCCCTCTCCCCCAATGGATAAGCATTCTTACCCTCATTCAACGCATCGGCAATGGAAACCAACGGCTCATCGAAAGCCGTCCCTAACGCTTCCGCAACCCAACGGGAGTTTCCTGTCCCTGTAAAGTAGAATATCATGCGCTCATTTTTTTAGATACAAAAATACATAATATCCAAATATATACGCTATCTTTATCTAGTTTAAGAAACCTAAAAAACAAATCTTATGACAACGATGGAATTAAATTTACGGAAAGAATATCTCTATGACTTGATAAAAGGCATGGATGAGGAAAGATTATCGAAAGTGGAGACCTATATAAAACGTTTGTGCTCTCCTACTTCCAAAAAGGCAACGAACTACCCTTGGACGCCATCGGTAGAAGAATTAGAATCTATGATAGCCGAATCTGAAGAAAACTATGAGAAGGGACTTTATATAGAGGAAGAAGAGATGAATAAGTTTTTTGAATCGATGAGATGAAACAAGCCATTACAAAATATTGTATTGTATAGAAAATGATGATTTCATCCACATTGTAGTCGTTTTCGATTGCAGGCAACCCCCCAATAAATAAATATCTTTTTTCAAATAAAAAAACAGCTATATCAAAAGTATTATAACCGGACGTTGGTTTCACAGAAAAACATCTATTTGTAAAGTCTACGTTACCAACGCCCGATTATAAAAACTTACACTCTTAGGAGATGATCAGATCTCAATATCCCAAAAACCCGCCGAACGTTCTAATTCGACCAAGGCTGAGCTGTAATTAAACAGCGTCTCAATATACTGAGCTTGTACTTCATCGTAAGTACGCTGGGCGTCCAAGACTTCCAACAAAGAGACTTCCCCCCTATTATAGCTGTAAATCTTGCCATCCATCACCTCACGGGCTTGCCTTAAAAGCCCATCCTGATAATGATTGACTTGCTCGGCGAAAGATTGATAATTGCGATATGCCTGCATCACCTCCGTCTGCACTTGCAAAAGAGCCTGCTTATATTGCGCTTCCGCTTGTTGCTCCCGATAACGAGCGGCACGAACCGTCCCCTTATTGAAATTAGAGAATTTCAAAGGAACAGCGATACCTGCCGTCACTCCGGTAAAAGGAGGCGCCGGGGCTTCCTCATTATAAACCCGGGCATTACGGCTTACGGCGATAGACAAATCCACATCCGTATTCCGCTCCCGGCGAGCTACTTTCAAGGCTCTAGCGGCCACTTCCTTGTTTTTTAAGGCAGCTACCAAATCCGTACGCCCCTCGCTTGCCGCCGTTATTAAGTCAACAAGGATAAAATTCCGAGGCTCCATACGTAACTCGGCCTCTGGGTGAAATAAAGTATCCATACTGAAAGTCCCCGTCAAGAGGTTTAAGTTCGAGAAAGCATTCTTTAATTCCGCACCGGCTTGCAACAACTCGTTCCGCAAGACCCCGGCCTCCACCCGGCTCTGCGTAGCGTCCACCTCACGGATTTGCCCTAAAGAGAAACGGATACTGTCGCTCTCCGCCAATGCCCGGATATTCTCATAGGCATTCTCCTTTACTTTATACAACTCATGTTGCTTTAAGGCTTCCATATAGGCAATCGTAGCGTCTGCCCGGAGATTCCGGAAATAATCGGCCAACAATGCCTCGGTCAACTCACTCTCGCTACGTGCCAATGAGATATTCGCACCCCGTTTCCCAAAAGAGAAAGTTTTGCTCAGTTCTACCTCAACACCTTCTCCCATCTGCAAGGAATTATTCTCATTATTGAAATAAGACACGGAAAGATTCGGATCGTTAAACACCTTTGCCGCCGTTACCTCGGCCTTAGCGGCCGGCACATTCAATTTCTCCGACACATACTCAAGGTTACCTTCCGCAACCCGCTCCATATATTGCCGATACGTAAGCGGAACCATGGTCTGGGCATTCGCGGATAAGCATCCGCAGAGTAACGACAGGATTATATATTTCTTCATATCTTCTAATCTAAACATAGTACATCTTTTTAATTCCACCGCCGGATTAAGCGTGCAGCTCTTTTTCCTCCGATACCGGCGTCAAATCCTTCCCCTCATAATGCTTCTCGATCATATAGTATAAAGCGGGAAGCACATAAAGCGTGATTACCGTAGCAAATAAAAGCCCGTAAACGATTACCGTAGCCAAGGGACGCTGCACGTCCGAACCGATCCCCGTACTGACAGAGGCAGGAAGCAATCCCAAGACCGCAACCGTAGCCGTCATCAAGATCGGACGGAAACGGTGCTTGGTTCCCGTTATCACCGCATCTTTCAAATCCCGCTCCCTCGTACGTAAGTTATTGATATGGGAAATCATGATCACGCCATTTTGGATAGCGACACCGACCAAGGCGATAAAACCAACCGCCGAGGAGACATTCAATGTCATTCCCCGCACATTCAACGCCAACATACCACCAAACAAAGCCAAGGGAACGACACTCATCATCAAAGCCGCCTGCCGGAATTTACCGCAAGCCGCAAACAACAAAAGCAGCATCAGCCCCAACGCCAAAGGAACCACAGCCCCCAAACGGGCATACGCACGATGCTGGTTCTCGAACTGTCCGGCCCATTTCAAATGCACGGAATCATGATCGTATTTCACCTCTTTATCGATCAACGCATTCGCCTTATTCAAGAACGCCGTCAAGTCCACGCCACGTAAATTAACCCGTACCGTCAAGTGCCGCTTATTCATCTCACGGGTAATCGTACTGGCACCAGTTGTCATCTTAATCTCCGCTACTTGCGAAAGAGGAATCTTTGTTCCGGAACCGGTAGTCAGCAATAGATTTCCGATACGTTCGGGAGAATTGCGGCTAGCGTCATCGAAACGACAAATCACGTCATAACTTTTACTTCCGACAAATATCTGGGAAATAGAAGCTCCACCGATCGCTAACTCAATCAAATCAGCCACATCCGACACGTTCAAGCCATACTGGGCGATACGGGCACGATCCGCAATAATCTGCAATTGCGGCAACGGAGGCTCTTGATCTACCGCTACGTCGGCAGCACCCGGTATTTCCTTCAACACATTAGCGACTTGATCCGCAATATGGCGACTTTCCGTAATATCATCGCTATAAATCTTCAGCGCCAAATCACTATGAGCCCCAGCGATCTGATCCATCACCATATCGATGATCGGCTGGGAGAAACCGACCGAGTAGCCGGGCATGGTCTCCAACTTAGCCGCCATTTCCTCGATCAGATCCGCTTTCGTCTTACCGAATTTCCATGTACTATAGGGTTTCAATCCCACGCCACACTCCACATGAGAGAGTGAGAACGCTTCCGCCCCCTCATCATCGCGACCGACTTGAGTCATTACATATGAGACTTCCTTAAACTCTTTCAAAGTCTTCCGAAGCTCCGCCCCCATCTCCTTCGATTTCTCAATGGAAATACCCGGAGGAAGCTGTACCTGTATCCAGATCGCCCCCTCATCCAACGGAGGCAAGAAGTCTTTTCCTACGGTATAACTTAAAATCCCCGCTCCCAGCAATATCGCCAGTAACGGTACAATAACCCGTCTTGGCTTCTCCATCAATCGGACAATTTGTGAATGATAAGCCGTGGAAAGTTTCTCCAACCAACGATTATGGTAAATCTTTCCCGGCTTACGATACGCATAAAAGGCCAATCCCGGAATCAAGAACAAGGCCACACACAAAGCGCCCAGCAAAGCATACCCTACGGTATAAGCCATCGGCGTAAACAATTTCTTCTCAATATGCTCAAAAGCGAACAAAGGAAGATAGGCTGTTATAATAATTAATGTAGAGAAAAAGATCGGGCGAGCCACCTCAGTCGTACGGCGCAAGATCGAATCTTCCGTCAATACCTCATCCGGATGCCGTTCCCTTTTCTTCAAGACCGTCTCCATCATCACGATCGCTCCGTCTACCAAAATACCGAAGTCTATAGCGCCTAAGGAAAGTAGGTTCGCAGGAATATTCGTAACATGCATCAAGATAAAGGCAATCAATAGAGACAAGGGAATGGTTAAGGCCACCAACAAAGCGCCACGCCAACTCCCCAAGAATAAGATCAGTACTAAGACAACCAATACCATACCCTCGAACAACGTATGCGATACGGTATGCAAGGTCGTATTAACCAAATCCGTACGATCCATAAACGGATGGATACGGGTTCCCTCGGGAAGTGTCTCGTTATTTAGTTCGTCTACCGCCTTATGCACATCATCCAACACCCGGGACGGATTCTCCCCCCTGAGCATTTGTACGATACCTTCCACGCCATCGGAGTAATCACGGGTATCGTCCGTAAAACCTAAAACGCCCTTACGCTCCAAGTTTCCGTATTTCAGTTTACCGATATCATTCAAGTAGACCGGGACACCATTCACTGTCTTGATCACGATATGCCCCAAGTCTTCCAAGTCCTTAACCAGACCGATTCCACGGATCACATAACTCAAATCCCCCCGGCTTAACATACTACCACCGGCGTTCACGTTATTCTTCTCTATCTTTTCCGTAATATCCCCTAAGGTAATGTCGTATTGCTCCATCTTATAAGGGTTCACCTCGATCTGATATTGGGTAGTGATACCGCCGTAATTACTTACATCCGCTACACCCGTAACCTGTTTCAGTCTCGGAATAATTACCCATTTATGCAAATCGGTCAACTCCCTCAAGTCTAAACGGTCACTTTCCACCACATAACGAAAGATCTCTCCCGTCGGCGAAGTCAAAGGATTTAAGCCGGGAACCGCATTATAAGGAAGCTCCACGTCTACCAACCGCTCTTGTACACGTTGCCGGGCCCAATAATCCTCAATACCATCATCAAAAACCAATACGACCGTAGATAAACCAAACGTATTCTTGCTACGCATTACGTTTAGTCCCGGCAGACCATTCATAGCCCGCTCGATCGGAATACTGATTTGTTGCTCGATCTCCTCGGCGGCCAATCCGGGAACCTGCGTCACGACTTGCACGGTGGTATCGGCGATATCCGGATAAGCATCTATCGCCAACCGCATCCAAGAATAATAACCAACGATCGCTAAGAACAGAAATAACACGAACATCAGTCCTCGCCGATGTATCGCCAAGTAAATAATCCTTTTCATAATCCGTTAGCGTGCGTCAAGTAAATAAAACGCTCCCGTAACTACGATCTCGTCACCTACATTCAAGCCGGATAAAACCACCGTCTTGCCATCTTCAGTATGGCCGGTCTCGATCTTTTGTTTCCGGTAATCGTTATTCCCCAATTCCACCAATACGTACATGTTCTCCTCTTCCTGCAAGATAGCGGAAGTAGGTATACGGATCACCTCCGCCTCACGGTCGCTCAGCTTGACCGTGCCGTACATCTCCGGCTTCATCAAACGGGTACTGTTATCGCACTCGATCAAGACCTCCACCGAACGGGTATCGGGGTCCAGCATCTCGCTGATGTGATAAATCTTTCCCGATATCGGTTTATCCGGCATGGCTACCAACCGGATTTCCACCTCATCCAAAGCCTGTATTAAACTCAAATCCTTCTCTTTTACATGGGCGACCACCCATACCTTACTCAAATCGGCGATGACAGCTACAGGCTCGGCGTCCTCTTTCATATATTGCCCGATTACGATCCGATCTTTCACGACCTCACCGGCTATAGGCGAGCGAACGATCAATGGTTGCCCCAAAGCCATTTCATCCGGATTAATCTGAAAGACTTTCAATGCCGCTACCATATTCTCATAGTCTTTTTTCTTTAACTCGTAATTCACCTCGGCCTCTTCCAATTCCTTTTGGACACCAACCTTGTTTTTCATCAAGTCTTTCTCCCGATTCAAGCTTTTCAAGGCCAGTTCCATCTCTTGGTGAGCTTGGTAATAAGATTTCCCCGCCTCATAAACAGCGGGAGCGCTAATCTCGAAGATCGGACTACCCGGGGCCACTTTTTGCCCTAAGCGAACGAACGATTTCGTAATTCGCCCGCTTACAGGTGAAGCCACCTCCGCATAATTAGAAGGAATCGCCTGTACGACCCCCGAGGTGGTAAACTCCATACGGTAAGGTTCCTGTTTAACCGTTTCCTTTGTCAACTTGGATAAAACAGGAGATTCGGAACCGATATGTATAATATCTCCTTTGAGTGTTACGGCATGCGCAGACTCATCCTCTTGCTTTTGGGTATGGCAAGAGCATAATACTATTGCTGGAAGCAATAGTAAAAATATAGATTTCATATAAGATGCGTAAAATGTTTAGTATAAAAAGTGATTCTAATGCTTGATTCAAACTACTATACCAAACGAGGGAGGCGCACGGGATTCGCCACGCCGCACAAGACGCAAGACAACCTCTTTCTTTAGAAAGACGAGCACTACCATCAAAAGCGCCCAAGCCATAACCAAAGGTAAGTACGGAATTAACTCCAGACACAATTCGGTCAGCTCTTCAATCGTATTAAACGCTACCGTACTATGCTCATGATGAGGCAAGCCGTCGGCTCCCGGCAGATAGGGATGAGAGTGAGTGATACTAGAGTTTAGGAAATGATGCGTATGGGTAAAGGCCGTGCCACCCACGTAGTAACTCATAAAGAGTACTACCAAGAGGGGTCTTAACCACTTCAAGCTACGCATTGTTTTCATTCGCCATCTGTTTACTTCGCAAAGTTATAAAAGAAACTGCCATTTCATTTGCAATAAGTCAAAATTTATTCCTTTATTTGCATACACTGAATAATAAACAGTCATATCAATGAAATAAACACTACTTTATGAGAAAAATCTTACTTGTTTGTGCGGCATTAGCCTGCATGACAGTCTCCCCTGTACCAGCTCAGGACGCTGCCGTAAAAAAAATCATCGAGATGGGTCAGAACGATAATCAAGTGATGCATCAGCTGGATATCCTTACGAACCGCTTTGGCGGACGTTTAATCGGTTCCGACGCTTATGAGAACGCCGCCGAGTGGATGGTGCGTGAGTTTAAGAGTTGGGGACTCGATGTCCAATTAGAAGAAGCCGGTACCGTCCCTGTCGGCTTTAATCGAGGACCTTGGTTCGGACGCTTGTTGAGCGACAACGGAATGATCCTGCATTTCGCCACCCCTTCCTACACTTCCGGAACGAAAGGCGTGCAACGTGGGCATGCGGTGATGGAGCCTCGTAACGACGAGGAGTTCCAGCAAATCAAAGGAAGATTGAATGGTGCTTGGGTTCTTATCTCAGGGAAAAATGTAGGTTGGCCTATCGACCGCTCCGCCTCGGGAGATTCCATCCGTGCGGAGATCAAGAAAGAGAACAACGAGATCATGAAGAAAAACAATGAT
>ENA-OPWR01001145-OPWR01001145.1-human-gut-metagenome-genome-assembly--contig:-NODE-1145-length-21199-cov-2.276296_pt1 | contig 21199 bp, 39 predicted proteins | sample MGYA00241507_ERZ502006 | MGnify/ENA primary metagenome ERZ502006 (study PRJEB25962, sample SAMEA2043041) | human gut metagenome | biome: human gut; feature: human-associated habitat; material: faeces...
TTGGCTGTCGCAGCTGACAATTTATGTAGATAATCTTTTCTCTGGTTTGAGATATGCCGGTAAACCCTGGCAATCCGTTTCTGCTGTTTCCGGTAATTCCTGCTTCCCGGAACTTTATGGCGCAGTTTCCGCTGCCTTTTTGTCAGTTCTTTTTGTGCCATACGGAAGTATCCCGGCATATTTTGACATTTTCCATTACTGTCCGTATAAAGGCCGGCAGACTTATAATCGAACCCGATAACCTGTCCTTCTGTTACCGGAACCGGTGATACGGGAGTTTCCGCATACTCAAAAAGCACAGACACCTGATAAGTTCCGTCACCAACTTCCCTGACAGTAGCTGATTTTAATAACCAGTCTTCTTTCGGTTTCCGGTGTATTTTAGCTTTCACTCTTCCAAGTTTTGGAAGTTTTATGTATTGTTCACCTATCTTGATATTCCCATTCGTTGAATTTGTAGTATAAGCTTTTGCTGCTTTCCTTTTGCTTTTATACTTTGGAAAGTTTCCGAGATGTTTAAAAAATCTCTGGTATCCGTCTTCCAGATGATAAATGGCATTTGTCAATGCAAATTTATCTACTTCTCTTAGAAACAGATATGCAGGCTTTAACTGCCGGTTACAAAAGTTATTGGCATGTGTTCTTGAAAGATGCTTTTCACCATTTTTATACCGTTCCTGTTGAACAGACAGCAGCCGATTATATACAAATCTGCAGCATCCAAATGTTTTTGTAAGCAAAAGTTTTTGACTGGCCGTAGGATACAGCCGGTATATGATTGCACGATTTGCCATGTAGTCTCCTTCCTGTGTTTTCTGTATAGAATATATTTTCCTAGGATTTGTAAGTAGGTGCAAATTTGTGGACAAAATTTGCGGGATTAACCCCTCCCTATTGCATGGAGGAAGGGGAATGCATGCCTATGTAATTTGTTCAAAAAATTTGTTATTTCTTTACGATTCATATTCATATCTCATACCCAACCTTGGCGAATTCAAATTTCCATTTTCTGTATAACTGAAAATCTTCATTAGCCATCCGGCGCCAGAATATGATATCTGTAATGATAAAATGAGCTTCTTTGGCCACTAAGACAACTCCCATTCCAATCCCCATTTCATACCAGAAATTTTCGTTGAGTAATGTCCCTATTAAAGCCATAAACAACACATATAGGATAGAAAATGCCATGCATATTTTATTTATTTTTATGGCATTTAAACGCTGCTTTTTTTCAGCATTTGATTTCTGTTGAGATTCAATAAGTTCTGGATTGTTTTTGTACACTTTATAAAGTGCTTCCTGATAAAGTGGATCTTTTTTGATTTCCGGATGATGTGTTTTCAATGATAAAGGACCTCCATTTCTTAATTTTCAGCAGGATTTATATTTTCTCTGTAGTCCGCATTTCCTACATCGATATGTTTTCTCGCTCCAAGTACTTCCAAAATCATCTTCTACATAAACATTGAACAACAGTTCCCAGTTATGTTCGCAAAACATTGGCTGCAAGAAACGGCGAATAAAACTACGCATAAAAAATCCCTCCTAACAATTTTTTCTTTTCACTTATAGTATGTGAGAAAAAATTATTAAGAGGAGTTTTTGGACAAAAAATCTCATGTTAAGTATTAACTTTTGTCGTATCATCGATGCAGCATTTAACTTTTCCTTTCAATTTTTCTCCGAGCTGATGAGCATATTCGCCAATATTCTTCATGCTGGTCCGCCCATCCTGCCATTCTTCCATGAACACCTTTTTCTTTTCTTCGTCCGTAATGGCATTTAGTGCAGCCTCATATCTCCGCCGGTCTTCAAAAGATCCATACATGAAAGACAATAGTGCATCTGCCACATTCTGTTTTTCTGCTTTAAATCCAGCTTCGGTACTTCGTCCGAATTCTTTTCGATACCATTCCTCTGCCCCACCGAACAGGAATACCGGAATTCGTTTTTCTTCATTATCGTCTTTTGATGATGCTCCATACATCGTTCCAAGTAGGAATACTGCCAATGCAGCAGATTCTTTGGTCTTGGCAAGGAATGTATAGGGATCGCTTGGGTTGATCAATTTGTATTCTGTCATAGTATTCCCTCCTAATTTTAATATCCATATCGCAGCCGCTCATCCTGCATCTCATCGAGAGGTGAAACATCTTTTACCCAGATGACTGCCCCGTTCGGATGGTCATAATACCACACGTTTTCGACCGGCTTTACATCCGCCAGTACCCATGCATGAGGGTTCTTATATCGTTCTTTTAGTTCTTTATAAGAAAGATCAACGCAATGATTTCCCCGCTCTTCTGACCAGTCTGAACATGAGATCGGATATACTGATTGTATGATGCATGTCCCCCTCACACGCCTGGAACCGCTTTCCAAAAGGTATATTGGAACGCCCGTCTTTTTTGTGCTGCATCCCCGGATTTCCAAAGTCTTTTTCCCAGATAAAATAAGATCCAGCCATTTTTTCTTAATGATCAATCCGTCCATAATTACACTTCCTTTTCCATTACTTATTATTTTCTGTATGTATTGATACAATGTCGTATTTCTTTTTTGCACTGTTCGGATAAGTCCGAATTTCTTAAGAATCGGAATAATGAAGCAACATAGAAACTGTTTCTCCGGTCGAAATTGGCAACACAGATAGCAGCTCTATCCTCCCTCTACAGCGCTTCGACAATCTCAGTTATTCCGTATTCTACTGTAGCTGTTTCTGGAAATGTACGAACTTCAATCTTTGCCTTGTATGACTTGCCTACTTTAGCTACATTGCAAATACTGCTTTCCGTCGACTTCAGTTTTAAATTATTGTAATCGAAAGTTGCTGATTGAGAGCCAGAATGATGAGGAGTCATGATAAGTGGAACAATTATAATAGGTCTCATAATAAAGTGTGAGCTATCCTCACTTTCTATGCATTTTACAGTTTCAATCAGATAACTTTTCTGACATTCAGGGTCAGAAATAATTACGCTTACAATATAAATTATGAATAAAATCACCATAAAAATAGCAATTACACTCATTAGAATCAATAAAATTGTCATAATGATAGTCATAAGGCCATATTCCCCCATACTATTTCCCCAAATAAAATCCATTAATTTACTCATTTTAACCTCGTATCCTTTCAAAACTATCCTTTAACCAATGTAATTGCATTGGTCAGTTTTGGGATGCGTTCCCCCTTCAGATATCGTGATATGGTCGCTTGCCAATTTGCCACAATCTCTACTATCGTCCAAGTTTTCTTCCGCATTCCGGACAGAATTTGATTGGAATGTAGATAGTACCAACGCCATCCTCTTCGGATCCGAAGCAGCTCTTATCCTTTATAATCAATACCGGAGAAGCTGTTTGATAATCATGAATCACACCAACTGTATCATCCGTATGAATCATATTCCCGGATATGTTCCTTGTGATGTCCTGGTTGTGGTGCCACGGAAGTTCCGGCTGATCCCAGCCTAATTTCACATCTGTTCTTCGTTCGCAATATTTACACATGTTCCTTTCCTCCTAGCTGAATTGATATATTTACTGCAACATGCTTACTCCGCATATGTAATCTTGTAATATTCCATGAATTCTTTTGCATCTTCTGTATGAAAGTTTCCGTTTATGCAATCCAATCTTCCATTAGGGAAAATGGTACTTTCTGCTCTTAAAGCAAAACGAATTAATTCGAACTTATTTAATTTCATGTTTTTTTTAATCTTTTTCATCTGCACATTTTCATACTCTTTGCACATCTCTGTAAAGAGTTTTGTTGCATTTTCGATTTCCTTAACAGTAATTACACTCGTTTCACTGCTGAATGAATACATTTGCGCACGTATTTCAAATTCAACATTATTGATTGAGTGCTCTTTTGGTACATCCGTGATTTCTTCTTTTTTCGCATATTCACACTGTTTCAGTATATCTTCTTCTTGAAAATCCAGATCTTCTGCGGTATCGCAGCAGATTGTTCCTCCGTGACTTTGCTGCCCGTCCATACTGGCTACGCATGTTTTCCAAAATCCCCAAGGGCTATTACACATCACCATATTTTTTTCCTCCTTGCTGAATATTCTTATTTTCTTTATGAGTGGATTCAAAGCAGCAAAAAGGCTTATGGTGAAATGCATCTACGGCCTGTTGTGATACTTTCGTTTCCATTACGCTATATGTTCGTGTCTGATCCACTTTCTGTTCTTTTCTGGTTCTTCCGTGTTTTCCCATTATATTGATTCTCTTTTCTATTACCTGGTTCCGTTTAAGTAGAACTCTCCAAGTCCTTTGGCTACACTGTGCAAATTCTTATCAAGCCTCTCATAGGTCATATCCCATTCCATTTCCTTCCTATATGCCTTGTACAATTTTTCAGATGTATTTTTCAGAAGATCCTCTAACTCAGCATAATCTTTGTTCCAGATACAGACCAAGAATGGTGCTTGGAATCCATTATAGTATTCTGCGTAGAACCGAGCATCGCTGTACTTATACGGAGGCTCAGTGATCTCGATTCTCTCCCAGTCTTCTCCCGCTACACCAAATGATGCTTCTCCATTTCCAGACGTTTCAACGGCATCTTCGAATGTCGAAACAGCTTCATTTAGTTCCGAATTATTGCTATAATATTTTTCAGCCATAAACATGACAAGCTTTGTAAATTTTCTGTTTTCATCATACATTGATATCACCACACATTGTTCACAATTCACTTTTCTTATATCACTCGGAAATTCTTTCTTCTTACAAAGATCGGAGCTTCTTTATCATGATAAAATGCCTCTATGTTGCAAGTCATAGTGTCAAGATTGATCCAGTTAATACGAATTACTTTTAACCCGATAGTTCTTCCATTTTCTTCTATATTAATTATTGCGCCAGGTTTGATCACTGGTGTTTCGGCATCAGCTAAAATAGTAAAAGAAAAATTAGTCCGGAGCATTTTCCCTCTAGGCTCTTCCAGATAATAGAGGCAGTTATTTTTATTTTCTATACATTTGCCGTTTTGAGAATAATGATGCTGACATTCGCTACAATCCATGAATTTCACCTCTGTTTTTCTAAATCCTCGATTGCTTCAAACGGCACATATACCGTATGGCGCAGGACAAAATGTCCATAATCATTCCTGTGACTTTCAAATTTCCAGATCCGGAATCCTGGAAGATATTTTTCATAAAGATTTTCCAAGTTTTTTCTGTTTTGATCAGTATCGAGTAATTCGTCATGGAATTGATCTTCAAAAATGTCCCAGTCTTCTCTTTTGTTGATTGGAACAATCCCCCATTCGTCCATATATTTTCTGAATTCTTTTGGGACACAGCTGCAGGAAGGTTCTTTTCCAAGTTCCTGTGTGACCGTGTACAGAAACATTCTCTGTGTGATCTTTTCCTGGGATGCGTAACGGAATCCTAATGAGGAATACCAGACACGGAACAAGTCATCCAAGTGATTTAATTTTTCTATCAGCAGATCTGTGGAAATTGTTTTGCTTTGCTCTGCCAGACTTTCCCGTAGCTGTTCCCGCAATGTTCGGATTTCTGTATAGCGGCTTCTCCGCTCCTCAGCAATTGCCGAATCATATCCCAGCATATCTGACAGTTCTGTGAAATATGACTCATATAATCCCATATGAGTCCTTACATTTTCCTCTGACAATTTGTCATCGTTAACTAACTGATAAAAGAATTCCAATGACTGATATAATTTTGTCATACAATTCAATGTTCTTTTCTTTTGTTCTGGTTGTAAATCTACCATTTCTATTTTTTCTCTCATTTTTCTTCTTTTTTAAAAACAAACTCCTTACCATTTTCCTGTATACAGGGTCTTTCCATCTTCTGAAAATATGACTCCCAAATTACGTATCCTTGTCCCTTTTGTATTCGTACCTCGTCGGTATTGAATACATTTCTGCTCTAAGAGATATTTGATCACTTTCTTATTTCCTTTTTCCGGAAAGGAAACATCTACGATTGGATTCGCACCATGAAGAGTCATCGTCCCATGGTTTACATGAGCTTCCGGGATGAATTCCTTAATATATTCCTCGGCCTTTGCATACAAATAATCCCAGTCAAAATCATCTATTTTCTGCATCTTATTTCTCCTTCCAGACAATCCCCTTTTTCTTCGCAACGGCTCCTTTTTCTGTGATGATACTTTCTTCCTGCATCTTTGTAAGGATATCCAGTGCCATATTTGCAGGAATATGGAACCGGTTAATCAGCTTTCCTGCATTGACCACGCCGCATTCCTCTGCCATTTCCACAGCTGCCTGATACTGCGCCTGTGTGTACTTCTTTTTCCTGGAAGTCTTTTTGACTGGAATATCGGTCTGTAGTAATGCAGACTTCTTGTTCCTTTTTCTTGCGTTTTTAATGAATGATTTTTGATAACATACTTTTATCAGTGAAAAAATGACATTTCTTCCGAATATCTTTTTCTACATTTTTCTGCCAATCTTTGAATGTCTGGCTTTTGTAAAATTCCATGTAATCTATGATCGAACCCTGCTTTGGGTAATTTGGCAGATGTTCCTCTTCTTTGTAAGTACCTTTTAATCCATTGATCATTGTTTCAGGAGATGGTAAGTCGATACCGGACAAATCTTTTGTGTACATAATATGCTTCGTATCAAATAACTGAACCAGAAACCCATGATTTATCGGAATTTGATCCGGAGCAAGTGCCTTTTTCCATGTTTCCAATCTATAATTCCATTCTATCTCGGAAATATTCTCTGGCCGGTCTGTGCTATTCTGATAAAAGAATTTTTTCAAATATTTTGTGCTTTCGAGCATATGTCTAACCTTATCATTTCCAAAATACATCGCCAAAATCCCCGCCTCTGTTGGAAAGAATACCAGTTCACACCGATAATCAAATTCGGCATTCATAATATCTGGAAATCTGTTAAATTCATCAATTTCATGTGTCAGATAAAGATGTGTCTGAAAATAAAGTCCTGACCAATCTTCTTCCAATGTGTATTCCCATAGTTTTTTTAACGGATCATTTATATCTTTCGCTTTTTTTATTAATTCTTTGATCCTTACATCACTATGTATTTCCCTAAAATGGTAAAAATAAAGAAATTGATATACTGTCTGCTCAAGAATTGCTTTTTCACAATAATTAACTGCAATTTTCCGGAATTCCTTCATAATCTGATTTAATTCCATGAGACTGTAATTTTCATCAAGAATATATCCATCATATTTAATGCTCATATCTTATCTCCTGTTTAAAGCCTATTTTCTTTTTTTGCCAATCTGCCAGCCAATAAAAAAACTAAACAGAAGTATAAATCCAGGGCTTGTTGTAGGACTGAGTAACATGTTTTGCCTCCTCTATCTATCTTCCTATTTGATTGTCTTCTCCTCTTCACCATATATTCTTGAACCATCTGCCGTAAAATAGATATTGGCATAAACCAAACGAACTCCATTCACAGTGGCTCCACGAAAACGGCGAAAACAAGCTTTCTTTTGCAATAGATCCAATTCCTGTTTATGCCCTTTTGCTGGAAAATGAACGGTTACTGCAGGCCGGCTGTCGAACAATGTGCTTTCTCCAGTATGAACAACTGCCTCTGGAATGTACTGATGCAGAAAATCTGCTGCCTGTTTATATAAATCTGGCCAATTGTAATCATGCATTTTTTCCTTTGTTATCATAAAATCCCTCCATATTTTAAAATTTTTTCTAATTACCATGGGATTACCCATTTGTTTGCTGGTGTGCCTCTTTTGCAATCTATATAATGATTATCTTTGGCTGTTACAACTGTTGTATAAATTCCTGAATGCATCAGAACATCAAAAAATCCTGTATCATACATACTACCAAAGGACGTTTCTATTTTTGATATAGCAACGTCTTCTATCTCAACATCACCAGTTACATTAATGGTATATGTACCCGCTTTGAGTTTTTCCTGCACGGTTGGATTATAATCGATTCCATAAATCGTGATATAAAATTCATTTGCTTTTGTAAACATTGTATGGTAAGAATAAATTTTACCAGGATAATCAGTCAAATCCATCTTATATCGGTCACTGTTTGGTTTAAATTTTACGCAGAGATCAATACGATTCGCATATTCATCTTTGTAAAGTTTGTCAAATTTTACTTTTACTTTGATATTTCCATTCTTATCTAGCTTATAACTGCAGTATTTATCCCGATCCTTGTTTTGGAACATCAGTTTTTCTTTATTTGCCAAATACTTCACTGCTAAATATTCTTTTGCTCCATCCCTGAAGTCTTCTCTTGAAAATAAAATTACACCTGAAAGACTTACTATAGGCAGCAATATTATAATCATAAAAATTTTCAGGTTATGTTTCCTGCCTTCCTGTTTTTGTTCCATTTTTTCTTCATTTGCCATCATAAAAACCTCTCTACATTTTTTACTTATACTAATAGTATGTTCGAATTTTTTTACAACAAATTTTTCTGGACAAAAAAAGCCGGAATGATTCCGGCTTAAAATTTACTCTTTATAAGTAGCAGTATAAGAAGAAGCTTCTTCTATTTCTTTTTTGTCTTGCATAAAAAAATTGTCACGAATAACATAAGGAATTTCAGAATCCAGAAAGACCGTATTCGTATGGTCATATTTACGTAAAAGCTTTTTATTAAATTCAATTTGGCTTTTTGTTTTTGCATCTTTTAAATCATCCGGAAGATCGTACAACGCCTCTGGCTTATCTTCATCATATTCATCTTCATCTAAAAATATAGGCATTGTATTACAAATCCAAGTTAGACTATCACCATAATATTCATAAAGCATTTTCATCAATGCAGTAAAGCATCCTTTATTGCGGCAGTCTTCATATACATAAATATTTTCAAAAATAAGAATATATTTTTCGTATAATGGAAAAGTGAAATTATCTGCTTTCCCTTCTTTTTCCATAGAACTTAATATTTCTTCTGCCTCTTCAAAAGGATACAGTTCTACATTTCTATGTGCGAATCCATTTCCCAAAGTATTCAAAACATATACATTAATAATATCCTGTATATGTATTGCCATGTTTCCTAAATCACCGGATTCACTATCCAAACGGCCAACCAATTCGTTATCGCCAAATGGCAAAAACCATGCTACAGGAACCGCATAATAGGTAACACGTCCAACTAACTCTATGCAAATATCATTGCGTTGGTATACATAAATAAATTTTCGTGCTTCAATATCTTCATCCAAGCTTACAAATGCAAAATAGTAATTATCCATTGCAAGAATATTAAGTCCATAACCTAAAACCTCTGTATTTTCTTGAAAATTAAATTCAGGGATTTTTTGAAGTTTATTATAGACATCAATTCTTATTTCATTTGCAATATCCAGTACCGTGTTTTTTTCGTTCATAAGAAACCTCCTGTTATAATTAGGTTTTGGAAAGGTAATCCCATATAGCTTACAGAGTTCGTTTACAAAAGACGGCATCTGTACTTTTCCTGACTCATACCGGCTTAGTTTTTCGGGCTCTTTCTGTATCCCATATTTTATTTCCAAAAGCTCACAAACTTTTTTCTGACTTAATCCTAAGAGTTTACGCTGCTCAATACAGATCTGTCTAAGATTGTTTATATATTCATCAAAAGTTTTGTTCTCATCAGACATATTGAAATACCTCCTAAATCAATTATCTTTAAAAATCTTATTATCATCAATGGCGTTCATCGACATCTACAAAACCTGCTGCCGGCAACTTACAAATGCCTGACAATATAAAAAAGGAAGTCACTGTGTAGACTCCCTTAAAATGTATGACTGTAATATTCTCAATGTGGACAATTACATCATATTTTGCTCAAGAAAAGAAAAATAACCTGAACCAATGATAATGTGATCACAAAAGATGATTCCCATCATTTCCGATATCTTTTTAATATTCTCTGTTACCTTTTCGTCTTCCGGAGAGGGAGATACATTACCACTCGGATGGTTGTGTGCAATAATAAAATGTGTTGCTCCGCACAATAATAAACGTGTAAAAATCCCGGCTGTATTTACAAGGGAATTATTGATTGTACCAACATTTACCTTGAAGATTCCAATGACCTTTTTACTTCTCATTGCTATTAGGCAAAAATGCTCTTCCATTTTCCGATCAAGCTGCAAAGCCTGGTTGAGTACAGCTACTGCTTCCCCTGGATCCGTAATAGAATTTGATATCGATGGATAATTTTGAGATGATTCCTTTACTAACATGGGCATGTCATTTTCATTTTTTTCCAAATCGTAGGTTACGATACGCATAAATACTCCTCCATTTTGTTTTATTTGAACATTACAGAATATTTTTTCATTCTCCTTTCTTCTGTGTATTTTTGTTCTGTAAATAGAATGTGTGTTTTCTCTTAAAACAAAAGAAAGCCCCCTGTAAGAGACTTTCTTTCGTGCAATATTCGAATACATTTTTGCGAATTGATCAGACAGGAAAATTATTTTCTATTATGAATATCTGCTTCCCACATCTTTTTAGTATCCTGCAGGAGCTTAATCATTGTGTCAAGTGCTTCCATATTGCAAAATCTGAGTGTCGTATATATCCTGCCATCCAATGCTTCTGTTAATTCTTCTTTTGTACAGTTATTAATATCGGGTTGATTCTCTTTGAGTCCCATAATCACTACATCATAGCTGGCCCCATTTTTCGTCCGTATTCCAAGACATGCTTTGGTTGGCTTTCCATTCCTTTTAAGTCCCAAAATTACAGGGTAATTTCTATCTTTCATAAGATGCCTCCTAGTTTTCGTGATTCATAATCCATCCAACACCCTTTGAATGGTTCTCATCGAACCAGTTCCAGATTGCTTCCCTGTTGGTTCCTTTCGGAAATATAAACCATTCCTCTTCCATATCTTCTGTGTCCGGATTCATCGGAACATTCGACAGTGTTTTCCATAAATCTTCGATAAGAGCATCACGGGAAGTATAGTTTTTCTTCTCTTTACAATTCGGCGTGAATATTTTTACACAATGACCTTTGGCAAAGGATTCTTCTGGTTCAAGAGCTGCCATCATGATACATGTATCAATATCACTAGCACACCCTTCCGATACCTGCCAGAAACAACCGTCTGCTTCTTCCGCACAAAACATGATCAAATAATTTTCTCCTGATAACCTTTCCCCGAAATATGGGTTGATTTTCTGTCCGTATAATTGTGTTTTTGACATTTACTGTATCCTCCATTTTCTAATTTTCGTTAATTAATTTTGCATATTTTATGCATAAATTCTTCTGCATTTTCGTATGTAATCTTCCTGTAGAAATTCATACATGAGACCGGTATTGTTTCATCATACTTTCAAGCAAATGTATGTGTTTTAGATATAGCACGGTTGCCGTTCTCAAAATTATCGGACCCAGAAGATCCTGTCCCCTCAAAAAACAGATAATCATACTGCTGTCCGGATAAATTTTTCCATTTTGAAAAGTCCAAAGACATCTGTAATTTTTCTGCTGCATCCTCCAGGATTTTTTTATCTTCTTTGGAACCGGAAAGCTCCAGAAGATCATAATCGTGTTCCCATACATAACCGTCAATAGCCGTAAATATGTCTTTTCCAACATCATATCCTAAAATAGTGTTGAGATTGGCATAGCGGTCCGCATCGGCCGGATGCATATTTTGCTGCATGAGATTGTAATAAAACGAATATCCTAGATTAGTTAACAGGCGGGATCCCTCTTCATATTCCAGATAAACATTGACTTCTTCAATCTGGTCCTGCGTAATCGTATTCTGGGTTACAAGCATGTTTGCATCTGTAACCATTTCATCATTTTTCATAGCAGATCTTTCTCCATATGATTTGTATTTGAACATTACAGTATGTTTAATTTCACTCCCTTCTTCTGCTGATTCTGTTCTGTTAATAGAATGTCTGTTTCCGTATAAAACAAAAGAAAGCCTCTATTGAGACTTTCCTTTGCGTAATATTCTAATATTTCTTTTGTATGGAAAAAAAACCTCAAAATTATTTGCTATCATTGCTTATATTAAAAACCGAGTGTGGAGACAGGCTTCCTCAAAAGGCAAATATTATACCACCTGATCCAATCTTGGGATAAAATCCCGTTGTATTCCCGTGATGGAACCATTTTCGTCATAGGATATATCAGTCAATCGATATATATTTGTGTCACTTTCCTTATGTTTATATCTTCTGAGAAATTCATTGTATTCTCCTTTAAATATTTCGTTCGCATCCTTACATGAACTAAGATCTTCTTCTATTCCAGTTACATAAAGTTCAGCATGGCCAGTAACATCACTACATGAAATTATAGCATCATGCAGCCGAACAACATAATCTCCGTTAATAGCTTTTTGAATTTCAGCATAAGTTTTCAATAGTGTAGCCTTTGACGCTTTTACGGGGATGGAAAATTGATCTAAATTTAATTTTTCTGGGCTGGCAATATAATTCTCATATATTGCGGATTTAATTTCGTCTGTGCTTGTATAAAAGATATCCCATTTTTCTTCGAAATCATTAATTTTATTAAGAAAGTCCGTCTCACCATAATGTTGAGATTTTAATTCTTTGATACAGTCTTGTTTTTTATGATACCCATTTGGAAGTATTGCTGTGATATGCCCATTTTCCACTTCCAATATGTACGAAGCAAAAAGGTTTTGATTGGCAATCAAGAATCTGTTACCTTTTCTTTCTACAATGTGATCACCGTTATTGAATAGAGCCAAGTATTCCATAACCATACTCTCATTAGATTCCAGTTCTGCCTGTTTTTGTTCAATTGTAATTTTACTCATATCTTTCTCTCCATATAATTTGTATTTGAACATTACAGTATGTTTTGTTTTCCTCCCTTCGTCTGTAGATTCTGTTCTATTAATAGAATGTCTGATTCCGGGTAAAACAAAAGAAAGCCTCTATTGAGACTTCCTTTGTACTGTAATTTTCGATTATTCTTTTGTATCTTTCCCAACAATTTTTAATAACGGTCTTCCATCCTCCGCTACTTTCGGAATAATACTCGCAATTTCTGCTTCCTCTTTGTCGGTAAAACCTGAAAATTCGAGTTCATATTTCCAGATAGCCTGTCTCGGCAGCAGATTTAGAAATTCTTTTACTTTCATAACGGTCTCTTTTCATAATAATTTTTTGAAGTTCCATTTACAGAGCAGCAGGAACAAGGATACATTCCAATCAGCTGCACATGGATACAGCCTTTACATTGTTCCGGTGCATAATAGTCAGAAACATAGTTCCAGATTTTTTTTCCACTTATATCCGGATGTTTCTGTATGAATTGCCTAATATCTGAATCCGTACAGCCGGATTTTAATAAACCGGAAAGTTCTTCTTTCCAATTTTTCATAATATCACCCTAATCCATTTCTTTTATCACAAAATCAGCAATTTCTTTTCCATACTTATCACAGAGAAAAGCTTTTGCAAGTTCCCATTCCTGTGGATTTTGCGATTTTGTAAAAAGCTTATCAGCATCCTTGCGGCATCGTTCCTCTGTCAGATCACCATTCTGTAATTTACAGAACCTCTGGTCAATTTCGTCTACACACCTCATGAGCTGTCTGCGCTGTGCATCAAGCTCTTTCGCATACATAGCTGTTTCTAGCATATCGTGGATTACAGGCATACCGAACTGTCTGTAAATGGATGATATCTGGTCTTTGCCTGATACTTCACTGATAGACGGGTGCCAAATATAGACTGTCTCAATTACGTTATAATCTTCATTTGATACAGTTTCGCCAACGAATTTTTCAAATTCTTCTTTCATCATAACACAATATCCTCCATACTATTCGATTACAAATACATAATCCCCGTCCCGTAATGCATCAATACAGTCTCCAAATTCTTTCTGGGTCATGAGAAAAATATCATGGTCATCCGGATTAGATTTTCCATTTCTCTGATAGGGGTTAATACAAGAGAGAAATTTTTCATATGGATTACGATATTCATGATCGTCTTTATTTAAAAGATTCCCTTTATCATCCATAAGCCAGTCATTTTCTACTTTGTTATAGTCTTTACAACTTGTGATTGCATCGTATACATCATCACTGGCAATCAAAAGATCCCTTTCAATCTTAGAATTTGATTTTGCCCACTGAATGGAATAACGTTCGGCATTTTCCATCCACCCAAGAAAATAGAACTCACCATTTTGGATACGGATAGCTATGATATCATCAAGGCTATATCCTCTGTTTTCTTCTGTTACAAATAATTCATCGATGATTCTTTTCATTATTTTCATTCTCCTTTGTTGTAAATTGAAGTAAATTCGAACATTACAGTATTGGTTTACACTCCTCTCTTCTGCAGATTTATGTTCTATTGATAGAATGAATTTTTCGTTCAAAAATAAAAGAAAGCCTCTTATCGAGACTTTCTTTCGTACCATAATGTTCAACTATCTATCTTTGGTATCTATTAATAGTTTTTTCATGGACTGCATCGTTTTGGTGCATTTTTCTGGTGACTCAATCACGAATTCGCTCATCTCTTCTATCATTTGAAGCAGCTTTCCTTTTAATGACGGGCTGATCAAATCACGCGTCTCTACTGATTCTTTTACTGCATATTCATCGCTGGAATACTCATGAAATACAGTACCAATGATCTCATATTTTCCATCGTAATCGCCATAATACTCAATCAAACCATCAACATTGATGCCTTCTTTTTTACAGCTTTCACAGAGCTTTTCAAGAGAATCTGTAAGATTCCCATAGACTTCTGATAAGTCGATATCTACTGTTTCATTCTCTTCTGTAATCTCTACATCTTTCAGGGTTTCTATTATATTCTGGTCTATTAACAGTTTGAGAAACTGTTCCGTATATCCTTTTTCAATAGTAAGTGTTCCATCATTTATTAATGTCATCTGATTTTCCTCCATTGTTTTTTTGATATTCTGATATTTCTTCTGCAATCCTGTCAATATCTACAGAACCATGGGAAATTCGTATCCCTTTCCTGTTGTCAATCAGCTGATAAAACAGCCCTTCGATATCAGTTTCTTCAAAGAAATCTTCTGCTGTATTACCAACGAGTGTTTTTACATAAGTTCCTTTCCATGGCCGATCTGCAAAATAATTTAATGATTTTTCCGGACATTCAGATGTTTCCTTCGTGATAATCATCGTGTATGCTGGGGATTGATCTTCTTTAGCTTTCTGAATGGCTTCCTTAATTTCGAAGGCCTTATCTTCCAACATTTCGTTCCTAGCTGATTTATCGTCAAAAATGTGTTTGCATTTTTCCCTCATCAGTTTCATCGTCTTTTCTGTAACCGGGACTTCGTGGTATAATAACGCAATCTCCAAATCCGAATCATACCAGCGTTCTTCATACCAGCATCTGTCAGAATTTTTATCATTTTCATCTGCATTAGCATCAAATTCAATAATCTGGTAAAAAGCAAAAAGTTTTCCATCAATTAAGAAATCCAACCTGCCTTTTGCATTTATCATTTCGATACTATTAGCCGGTACATTTTTGGTTATTTCAAACAATATACTTAAAATAGCATTATATGCTTCTTTTTTTGATTCATAGCTTGCCATCGTAAAGGTGTTATTTTTGATAATTTTATACATGTTTTTCTCCTTCGTAATTCTAATGTTCTTATGCTGCTTCTGCTTTGTCATGAAGTTCCTCAGTAATTCCATATTCTGAAGCAATTTCTTCAATTAAGTCATCGCCCCATTTATCGCTGAAATATCCCCAGCAGCTATCCTGTTCTTCCCAGGTGCCGGTATCTGTATCAAATTCTTCTGTGATGATTCCGTAAACCTGTCCAGTTAGATACTGGTCGTATATAGAGACTTCGTTCTCCATGTCTTGATAAGCAACTTTTTTCCAGTTACGTTCTGTTGTTTTAACAAATCGTCCGTCAACATTGTTGCCAACGTAATATCCGCCTACATTCTGCATAATCGTTTTTTTGTCTGTGTAGATGTATCCAACTTGTCCGGAATCCCATGGATCATTGAATCCGCCGACGTTCATCGTAATTCCGCTGTGATCGTATAAAAATAACGGCAGATATACAATTCCAGCATGGCGTTCCAAGAGCCTCCATTTATCGGCCTGTAGCAATGCATCAATGACAGCATCTACTAACCATTCTTTTTTCTCGTTCTCCTCGATTACCCGAAAATTAGGAATTTCATGTCTCAATTCCTGTCCAAGCACCCATACTTTTCTATGTCTGTCGTAATCAAGCGTCAAAAAGTTAGCGGCACGGTGATTTTTGACAAAATTTAAAATGGTGGATTCACTCACCCTTGCTCTTAGCAGATTATTTAAAAAATCAAGGTTATCAGAATAACTATTTTCTTTATAATCGCCGAGCTGATAATTTCTGTGCCAGCACATCATATGCCCGATGTTTCCGTCCCAGTCATATCTAGGATTTTCTGGTGTTGTATCCTGTTCAATATGTACTCTCACAAGTTCACCCGTAACTTCTTTATAATATTTGTATTCCATTCAGCTTATCCTCCTAAGAAATAATTGAACATTACAGTATTTATTTACACTCCTTTCTTCTGTTGATTCTGTTCTGTATGTAGAGTGAATGTTTTCCTGTAAAATAAAAGGAAGCCCACACAATCGGGACTTCCTTATACCTATAATGTTCTATGCTATTCGATTACTTCATGACAAATGCCCATATCATGTTTGATATTTTTCCATTGTTCTTCTGTGTAATATGCGGAACAATTGATCGTATATGGCAAACGTCCTGGATATTTTTTGTCGAATTTATCACAGGCAACATTTATAGATTCTGCCTTTACGATCAAATATCCTTTATAGAAAGGAAATTTCGGATCGCTTCCAAATGAATATTTTGTTATTCATAATCATCACCGTCTTCGATAAGTTCACCGCAGTCTGGACAGCATGGACAATGTTCGTCTTCGTCAAAAGACAGGTCAGCCATGCCCATTGTTTTTGACCAACGATAATCACAGGCTGGGCATTCGTAAGTATTGTCATCAATTTTGATTTTTCGTGCCATAGGTGTTAATCTCCTTTTTTATTCATGATGTTCTATCCATTTTTGGATTTTGTCACTTTCTAGTTTCTGTTTCAAGTTTTCAATCTGGTCTGGGAACGAGTGTCTGCTCCTTTTCCTTACTTGTTTCTGGAATTTCAATGGAAAATCTTGCTTCTTCCAATTCTTTGTAACTGTCAAATCCACATTCTAATGCACGAATATCCAGATAGTCTTGTAATGGTATTTCGCCCATATTTGTTTGTATCATTCTACTCATCGTGTCCTTCTCCTTATGCAACACACCATTTTCCATATGCAACATGTGTAGCAGTTCCAGTTTTAGCAAGCATCTGTAAGGTCTGTCTGACTTTAGCTTTCCAATGCGGATTCCCTTGTGCTTTCTTGTGTGGCTCAATTTCCTCATAGATTTTATCCAAGGAAACAGAAGTACCCAGTTGACGTAAGACTGCATATACCACGTCTTTCCAAGTCGCACTTTGGCTGTCCCGAATATCCATTGTATAATGTTGCGGTACAACAAATGCAATTTCGTAACCGGATGGTTTTTTGGTGATTACAATATATTCATGCTCAATAAAAAAGAACTTATGATTGGCATAGTACTTTCGCCCAGATGATGTATTATGCTGTTTCTTTATCAGAACCTGTACCTGTTCTCCAGGCAATGTTAAATTCGTCAGCATAGACCGGAAGATTCCTTTCTGTCTGATATCGCCTACTACGACTGCCTGATATGCTCCTTTTGGCATTGCTGCATATCCACGCATCATGGCCTGGTTTACGGCATGCATGCCTTTTTCCCATGGCATTTCCTGAATATCCGCAGATACACTTCTGCTGTCCCCTTTCCACATATGATTGGAATAATGGATATCATTAATCCCAGGATATGGCGGATGCAGGATCTGCAGATCGGATTGATAGAATCCGTCCGGCAGGTCTTTTGTATAATCCAGAATATCCATAACCGAAATATCCGGTCTTACTGGATTAGGATTAAGATCAATCCCGCAGTAAGGAATCTCCAGATCCCGGCAGACATCCGATGTTGTGCCGCCACCTGCGAATATCTCTGATACGGATTTGCATCCATAACGTACAATAATCGATGCAGGAATCCATCCGGAAAAATTACCACGGTAACTGGATGATCCCCATGACGATCCTCTGTCTGGGAAAGACAGAATTGTGCTGGTAGCATGTTCTTTGACATATTTGATAATTTCTTCTTTTTTCATATGTTTCCTCCGAAATTATGATTCGAACATTACAGTATTATTTCTTCACTCCATTCTTCTGCATTATTATGTTCTAATGTTAGAATGATATTTTCCAGACAAAATAAAAGAAAGCCCCGTAACCGGAGCTTTCTGCAGCTGTAATGTTCTATAATATGTGTTTTCTAAGAAAATACCTGATTGACTTCCGCAAGAAAAGCATGCATTGTTGTATAATCCGGATATGCTTTTTCCCAGCCAATGTCAATAAGACCGCATCCGTCATCATATCCAAGGAAATCACAATGATATTTTTCTGTAATTTCTAACAACGGTTCATTATGAACATCATATTCATCTGCGGTTGCAGGAATGCTAATCCGGAAATATTCATCATCTGAATCTTTAATGGAATTTGAACGAAATCTTCCGTTACAGTTATGGCAATAGAAATTATAGCTTTTTGCGTTATTTGTACGCAGCAATTTCCCGCACTTCGGGCAGATTGCGCTTGATTGATATGTTTTCATAAGCTTCCTCCTAATTCTGTATCTCAGCCGCCGTGATAGGTTCTCCTATAGAAAAGTCTGAAATGTCTCTGTACAGGTGGTATTTAATTTCTGCATCCTTGAAAAATTTATCTTTGATATTATTTTCGATTCTCATAAAAAGTGCTTCTGCTGTGCAGTTTGGAACATCCGAATAATAATAGTTCGTAACATGAAAGCCATCTGTAACTTCCAGCATAGCCTTATATCCTTTTTTTAGAACTTTTTTGAATTCTTTCTCTGACTGGCTCAGCCAAAGAAGGTTATACATAAATGATTCGTCTATGATCTTCAGTTCAATGGATTTCTGATCCACATAGGGCTTCATAGCCTCTACAAGTTTTTTCTTAGAAAAACCATTCATCATTTCGAACCAATCCGGCCCTCCGTTTCCATCCTGTGACCAAAATGCTACTTTTTTACTGCCAATATAAACATTTCCCTGATATGCAGGTCCTTCTGTTCCTATAAAATGTTTAACTGCTTTAATACTGATTCCTCTGATATTTGCCATGTATTTGTCCTCCAAAAAATATATTTGAACATTACAGTATTTGTATTACCCTCCATTCTTCTGTAAAATTATGTTCTAATAATAGATTGCTATTTTCCAGATGAAATAAAAAGGAAGCCTCTAAACTGAGACTTCCATGATATACTGTAATGCTTTTTTGTTAACAATGAGACTCTATTTTAGCCAACCAGAATTCCTGTCTATATTTCTCTGCACACTCACTGGCTTTTTTATCGTACCATTTAATCTTTTCAATGGTACTTTCCGGTCTCAAATCAGTTCCGCATAATGGACACTTCTCACCGCGAATATAGCTAAGATTTAACATGTTTCCACATTCCGGGCAGCCGACATATTTTGAAGTACGCTTATGGATAGAATGCGCTTTAATGTAGGCATCTCTTTTCTCTTTCCACTCCTGTACCTTTTTTTGTCCCTCATCGGAAAGACCGTAATATTTTAACTCTCTGTATCACTTATACGTCCCATATAGTTATCTAATGCAATTTTCATAACCTAGCTCACTTACATCATAAGCAATTTCTGTATTTGAATAATCACATCCTTTGTCATTTCCCCATACGTCAAAGTTATGATAAAGATTTATTAGTTTTTCTATATCTTTTTCGCTCATTCCCGATTCTTTCCATTTTTGTTTCTTTTTCTGGAATTTAATAGTATCTGTATAGTCTCTATCATCATTCGGTTTGATATAAGGTTTCATATGTTATCCTCCATTCAAAGATTGGTGGTTTCATTGTTCAATTATTTGTTTCGTATTCCAACTCAAATACATCTTTTCGGATAATGCATATTCTTCTATTATTCCATGGAGTATTCTTCTAAGTACGAATCAAGTTTATCTGATTTGATGTATAATTCGCCATTTTTGACTTCCAGGATACCATCAGCACCACCTACACAAGTGGTAATCCGGCATTCCTTTCCGTTTATGGTTTCCGCAATCTTGTGTTCGAGATCATCGCGATCTACTCCATATATACCTTTTTCGTGTAAAAAGTTATCAATGACTTTTGTGATTTCTTTTGTTAATTGCATATGTTGCCTCCTGTTCGTGATTCTACACATGTTTTTTTCTCATTTATGCCTTATATTTTGCAACTGCATCTTCCCAGTTAGCTATGGTACAAACCTTGTCTATTTCCTCTGCAATGCGTTCTATTTGCTTAGAAGAAACACAAGGAGTGTTTTTAAAAGCTCTACCTAATGCTAATTTAACATCATCTAAGGTTTTCTTTTTTTTGAGTTTTAAATTATACCTCCTCAATAAATCCGGCAATTTCTCTTCGCAAACATTACCGTAATGAAGAAACCATTCCAACCATAAGGCTTCTGCAAATAATTCTTGTGGTAATCTCATTTTGCACCTCTCAATTCACTTTTGAAAATTCTGCTTCTACAAGAACAATATACTCAATTCCATTATGTTCAAAATTCCATTCACCATCATATGTGCAATCTGGTTCTGTGTGTGCCAGCTCAAATCCGTTATGGAATAATATGCCCTCTGTGTATGGAGATTCTTCTTCGGAAATCACCAACTTAATATCTGCTTCAATTCCATTTGCAAATTTGGCTGTATGAACAATTGTCTCGTTTCTTTTATATCCATATTTTTGATAAATTTCATCACCTGTAAGATTAAGTAAGTCGTTGATTAAATTTCTTTCTGCATTTGTAATTTTTATTGTTTGCACCATAATATTTTTCTCCAATTAATTAAGAAATCTACGTTTCATTCTAATAAAAACATAAGACACCATCATATAAGTCCGGTGTAAATTCCACAATTCCCCATCGTGTAATATCTAATGGCAATCCTAAAGTTTCTAA
>ENA-OPWR01001149-OPWR01001149.1-human-gut-metagenome-genome-assembly--contig:-NODE-1149-length-21148-cov-4.608828_pt1 | contig 21148 bp, 17 predicted proteins | sample MGYA00241507_ERZ502006 | MGnify/ENA primary metagenome ERZ502006 (study PRJEB25962, sample SAMEA2043041) | human gut metagenome | biome: human gut; feature: human-associated habitat; material: faeces...
AATAAATTTCGTTAATGTTTAAAATTTTTTGGGACATTTTCCAAAACTATTGACAATTTTAATTATTCTAAAAATAATAAAAAAGAACGTAGATTAATAATTTACATTCCATAGTGTATCATTACTTTTAGCAAATACTTTTGCTGTCATACATTCTTTTGTATCAGTTTCTTCCATCCTATCAGTTATTCGTCTTATAAGTTCATCTTCAGTTGCATTTTTACTATCATCTAAAATCTCATCTGTATCTTTATTTGGTTTTGGTAATAAATATTCATATTCTGATTCAAGACTTCCTTTTACGCAACTTCTTAATAAGATTGTATAAACTTTTCTAACATTTGGTAGATTATTTTTAAACATTAAACTAGCTACACTTTTCTTTTGTGCCAGTGTTGCTTCTACTGGCGTTCCATTAACTAAGAAAGATTGTACCCCTTCATACTCTTGCTTATAGTTTATACGATTTCCTTCCTTGTTTTCACTAAAAAATTTATTTAATTTTCTAACTAAGGTTGGTTCTAACGGACAATTTATAAATTTTTTAAATTCTCTCATGACAGGTTTTAAATCATATCTGCCAAAATATCTATAAAAATCGATAATATTACACTTTCTAATTTCTCCATTAGTTAGTTGTATATCATTATTTAAATCGTTAATAAACTGAGCAATTGCACTTTCTCTTGTATGTATATATTTTTGACTATTTAAATTTAATATACCTTTTATATAAGTATATACATCTTTATCAGTTTTTGATATATAATCTATTGCAGAATTAAAATCTTTTATATTTATTTTTTCTTGTTCTATAAATTTTTGAACTGTTAATGTTGATGTCGACGATTTAGTTTCTATAAATTTTTTACATATTTTTAAATATTTTCTTTCCTCTTGATTTTCGCTAATATCTTGTGCTCTTTTTAAGTTTTCATAATAAATTACACTAAAACCATTATCTTTTAGTTTTTCTATAAATACTGGATTGGTTTTTACTTGATTTGATAAGTATCTACTACATTTCATTCCTATATTAATTATAAGATTAGCATTATATTCGGGATTTTGTTTTAATCTTGGTGATAGAAAACGATATGCTTGTGGACTTTTTCTTAAAACAGTAAACATAATTTCTTCATTATCCTTATATTTATCAACGAAAAATTTAGCTACCATACCAGAATCAATCCTTTGAACTACTTTTAGTGTAAAGTCCAAATCATTGCGTAACCTATCGCTTATATAATCATAATTAGTATATCGTCTTTCTATAGCTATCATAGCAAATTCAGCATTGTCTCTTATTACCATATCACTACGAGAAAAACCATAAGTAGTATTTAACAGATTTAATATGTTATTTCTACTTAGTAATACTTTATAAGTTTTATTTTCTCGTTTTTTAATTTTTCTTTCTTGTTCTTCTAGTAAATATTCTTGTTTGTTTTGAGCAATATTTTGTTTTATTATTTGGCCTTTTTCTTGACTTTTTAACTCTTCTAATTTTTCTTGAAATTCTTTATTTTTAATCATTTTTGCTGGCAAGTAATCATAACCAAGTACCGTTTTAGGAATAACAGCAAGTCTTGCATTAAATTCTGGATTATTTTTTAGTCTTGGTGATAAAAAACGATATGCTGCTATACATTTACTTAGTCCAATCAACATAATTTCTTCCTTATCTCTATACTTTTCATCAAACAATTCAACTACTATTCCAAAATTTAATTTCTTTACTAATTTGATAGTAAAATCCAAATCATTACGTAATCTATCACTAATATAGTTATAATTAAGATGATTGCCTCTTATTGCTTCAATGACAAATTCTTCATCATCTCTTATATCAATATCTAATCTAGAAAAGACATTATGATCTCCTTTAAGTAAGTCAAACATATTATCTCTACTTAAATATAATTCATAAGTTGGTTCATTTGGAGAAAGTTTGTCTAAAGGTTCTAAAGTGTTTATATTATTATTCATATTATTTATCATAATAATAAGCAACTTCTCCTTTCTTCTTTTTTAATTACTTTTACTCATAGTCTTAACTAAAACTTTTTGCTCCTGTTGATATTCTTTTCTTTCTATCTTGCTTCCTGATAATAATTGTTTACAATAACTGGCTAGTTTTTTAGTGGTAATATTATGAACTCTATTAGCTAAATCTTCAGCACCATCTTCTACTAAAGTTGCTGATAAATATTTATCTATTTTTCTATCACTTAAATATTCTGTTTCATTAGCAACTGACTTTTTATTTATCTCTTGATTTAGAATTTGTGTATAATCAGTAGCTACATTATTTTGACGTCTTTCATAGTTTAAAACTGCTATCGAATTATCAGCTAATTCTTTTTGAATCATTGGAAGAATCTCGGTACGTAATTTTTCTCTAAGACTAGTTGATGAAGTATTATTATATGTTAAGTTAACCAAGTCATTACCATAGAATTTAGAAAGTAATGCTAATTCATCATTTGATAAGGTTGACTTAATAGCTGTTGCTATTTCTTCTTTATTATAGCCTTCAAAATAGTTGTATACATATTTAATACTCATTTGTTTTTCTAAACTAATTTTTTGAGCTTTAGGTTTTCTATCATGACCAAATACTTTTTCCCCTCTTACAGTTATATCTTCACCATTTGTTAAATATTGAGCTAAAGATTTTTTATATTTTGAACGGAATATTTTCTGTAAAGCGGCTTCTTCTATTTGCCCTACTCTTGCGTGCGAAACACCAAGTTGTTCTGAAACACTTCGTAGAGTGTAAATTTCTCCATAGTAGCCATTTCTAAGTTTTAATATTTCAACTTCACGTTCTGATAAAACTCCACTAGTGAAGACTTTTTCAAGGTCAGCGTGTAAAGCTTTTAGTTCATATTGTTCTTCTACACTTAATTCATTTGATGCTAAAAATTCAGCAAGAGTATCATCACCATCTTCTTTTATTTGTTCATCTAAACTAGCAATTTCAGAGTTAACAGCTTTGATTTGTTGCATACTTTTATCAGAAATTCTTAATTCTTTTTGAATTTCAGCATCAGTAGGATATCTATTTAATTTGCTTACCATTTTCTTATAATCTTTATTATATCTTTTAGCTTTTTCTTGCATATGAAGGGGTACTCTCACTGTTCTACCGTTATTAGTAATATCTCTATTAATTTCTCTTACAATCCACCAGCAAGCATATGTTGAAAATTTAGTTTGTTTAGTAAGGTCAAATCTCTCAATTGCATTAATTAAGCCGATACTTCCGTCTTGAACTAAATCAATAACCTCAATTTTTTTATCTTTATAGCGTTTAGCAATTGATATTACTAATCTCAAATTTCTTTCAACTAATTGATTACGAGCAAGTTTATCCCCATTTTTACTTTTTTCTAATAATTCTTTTTCTTCTTTTTTAGTTAAAACTGGTGGTAGAGAATTATAATAAGATTTTAACTTATTAAAAAATTCGTTGTTCTCTAAGTTATCATCAGTTTCCTCCATAACTAAATCTTCATTAGTTTTTAATTCTATATTATTAAGATAAGCATATGCCGTTACAAATGATGCTACTACTTCGCTAGGAAATACATCTTCAACTGGTGATTTAGAAAGTTGTTTTTCAAACTTTTTAAATACTTCTTTAATCATAGTAGTTGTTGTTGAATTAGCTTCTAATAAACTAGAACAAGTGATTTCACTTGGTACACAATTTATTGTTGCAAAGAAATCTGTAACTTTTTTTAGTGCTTGATGTGCTGTTTTATAAGAGTCAATTTCTCCAACGTTTTGTTTTAAGTAATTATTAAATATTTGTAAATAAGTTGCATCTTCAGTTTCAAAAGTATTTTTAATATAGTCAGTTATTGTAGTTTGAAATTCGGCTTGAAAATCAATCTCTTCATCTACTGTATTATTAGTTATTTCTGAATATCTCTTTAATAACTGATTATTCATTAATTTGATAGCTTCCTCTTTTGAAGCAAAGGCAAATGAGTAATTATCACCCACTTTTTTCATGTCTTTTGCTAATAATTCTGCTAATTTGTCCATTGACATTTTTTTAATTTTTTCACTATTTAATCTCACAATCTTTTACCCCCTCAAAATTTCTTACATATTATACCAAAAAAAGGAATATTTAGCAAGTTTCTTCCAAATATTCCTTTAGTAATTCTAATTCTTCACGTTTTTCTTCCGTTATCTTTTTTTGAAGTACATTATTTACTTCTCTTAATTTATTATGATAATAATCTTCTACTAGTTTATCTTTTTTCAACATAAGTATTGGACCAAGAGATAATTCTTTTAAAGAATAATCTTTTTTTCCTTTAGCAAATACTAGTATATGATAAGTCTTAGCATTTTCTACTACTAATGTTTCCTCTTTAATGTAATATCCTAAAGAACAAATAGTTTCTCTAACTTCTTTAACAAAGTTATTAGGTGATAAAATAATACTTTTAATATTTGCAAGACTTTTTTCATTTTCTTTGAATATCTTACAAATAGTAAGTCCACCCATTCCAGTAATAGTGATAGTATCAATATTATCTTCAAGAGAAGCTAGCCCATCTTTCTTCGATAGTTTTATTCTATCTGTAAGACTATAAAATTCTAAGTTCTCTTTAGCTTGGTTTAAAGGACCATCCTTATTATCAGAAGCATAAACAAAAGGAAAGTTTCGCTCCTTTAGTAAATAGATGGATAACTTAGCATGATCACATCCAACATCAAGAGGAATACTTTCCTCACTAATATAATCACCAATTAGTTTTAAACGTTTATTTATCTTCATTAGTCAGTTAAAAAGTCCTTTAATTTTCTAGAACGAGATGGATGTCTTAGTTTTCTTAAAGCTTTTGCTTCTATTTGTCTAATTCTTTCTCTAGTAACACCAAAGATTTGCCCTACTTCTTCTAGAGTTCTACATTGTCCATCATCTAGACCAAAACGAAGTCTTAATACTTTTTCTTCACGATCAGTTAAGGTAAGTAAAACACCTGCTAGTTCTTCTTTTAATAATTCTTCTGTTGCATATTCTTCAGGACTAACAGTACGTTCATCTCTTATAAAATCACCTAAATGAGAATCATCTTCTTCACCGATTGGTGTTTCAAGTGAGACAGGGTCTTGACTTATCTTATAAACTTCTCTTACTTTATCAACAGAGATTCCTAATTTTTTGGCAATTTCTTCATCAGTTGGTTCTCTATTTAAGTCTTGTGTTAATTGACGTTGAACACGTGCTAACTTATTAATAGTTTCAACCATATGAACGGGAACACGAATAGTTCTTGCTTGATCAGCTAAAGCTCTAGTAATAGCTTGTCTAATCCACCAAGTAGCATAAGTTGAAAATTTATATCCTTTCTCTGGATCAAATTTATCAACAGCTTTCATAAGACCAATATTTCCTTCTTGAATAAGATCAAGGAAAAGCATTCCTCTTCCGACATAACGTTTAGCAATTGATACAACAAGACGTAGGTTAGATTCAGCTAAGATTCTTTTAGCTTCTTCATCACCATCTACAGCACGTCTTGCATATTCAAATTCTTCATCAGAAGTAAGCAATGGAATACGACCAATTTCTTTTAAATACATTCTAACTGGGTCATTAATCTTAATATCCTTAGAAAGGGTAATATTTTCAACTAGAGTATTATCAGTTATTTCTTCGCCACTAGCTTCTTCATCATTAGCATCTTCACTAACTATCTCAATACCTGCATCTACTAAACTATTATATAAATCATCAAGGCTATCACTATCTAGTTCTAAACCCTTTAGTTCATTGGCCATTTCTTCATAAGTAATGTAACCATTTTCACTACCTTTTTTGATTAGATTTTCTTTTCTTTGTTCAATAGTTTTAATTTCATTTACCATTTTGCTTCTCCCCAATTCTCAATTTTCTTATCTCTTCAGCTATTCTTGCTTGTTCCAGTGGATCAGTTGTATCAAGTAATTTCTTATTTAATCTTTTGATTTGTTGTTTTCTACTATAATCTAGAATAACACTTTCATAACTAGAAATTTCTTCCTTACTTACTTCCTTCTTCAATGGATATGAACCGATTTCTGATAAGAGTTTCAATAATTCTTCATTTGTTCCAAGATAAGTGTAAAAGTCTGCCCAGTTTATAAAGCCATTTGTTCTATAATAAGCTACTATTTCATTTTCTAATAAGCGCAATTTACTATTTGGAAAAACAAGATGCGCTTCTTCAACATCATCTATAACCCAAGGTAAATCAATCATATAAGAAAGGAGTGCATAGCTAGCTTTTTGATACTTATCTAATCTTTCAGTGGGTGCTTTTGTTTCCACAATTTTAAAAGTTGTTATTTCTTTTTGGCCTTTTAATTCTTGAAAACTTTTTTCCAAGGTATTATAACCTATTTCAAAGTTTTTTGCAAGGTCTTTTAATAATATTTCTATTCTTATCGGATCATCTATCTCTTTTGTTTCTTCTAAGACTTTATGAATATAATCAGCTTTTTCTTCACTGCTAGCAAAGTTTACTTTATTTTTTAAACGTTTTATCTTATAGTCTTTAAAGAAGATTGCACTATTAATTAGGCTAGCAAAAGCGTCTTTTCCTCTAGAAAGTAAAAAGCTATCAGGATCATCTTCAATGGGAAGTTCTATTACTTTAACTTCGATACCGGCTTCTCCAAATAAGTTACCAGCGGCCATCGTAGCTTTTTGACCAGCTTCATCACCATCAAAACAAAGTATTATATTAGGAGATAATCTTTTGATATTACTGATATGGTCTTTAGTAAGAGCAGTTCCCATAGTTGCAATTGTATTATCAAAGCCATAGATACTAGCTCTTATTATATCCATAAATCCTTCCATAATAATAACATTTTTACTAATTCTGACTGCTTCTTTAGCAATATGATAATGATAAAGTAGTTTCCCTTTTTTAAATAATTCGGTTTCTTTGGTGTTTAAATATTTATTTTGTTTGCTATTAGTAATAATTCGTCCACTAAAACCTATTACACGACCATTCAAATCGTGCAAAGGAAACATTAATCTATTTCGATATAAATCATTATTACCAGTACTTAGTCCGACTTGATTGAGTAAATCTATTGTATAACCTTTCTTTATTAAAAGATTAGTTAAGTTATTATCATCTAGGGACCAACCCAGTTCAAATTTTTTAATAATTTCTTCATTGATACTTCTATTTTCTAAATAATTTCTAGCATCTTTTCCCATACCACTCATCAAGTTGTTTTGGTAATATTTTAATGCTAGATTATAAATATCATACCAAGCATCGTACTTGGTTGTTTTTTTTGTCTCGTGATAACCTGCAAGTGGTATTCCTACTCTATCAGCTAATTCTTTTAAGACTTCTCTAAATTCTTTATGTTCATAATCCATTAGAAAGTTAAAAACATTACCAGTAGCATGACAAGAAAAGCAAGTATAAATTTGCTTTTCTCTAGAAACACTCATTGAAGGATTAGTATCATCGTGGAACGGACAGACACCAAAGTAATTTTTACCACGAGCAACAAGAGGAATTTTTTCACTAATGATATCAACTATATCATTTTTTTGTCTAATTTCTCTTATGATATCTTGTTGATTCATTATTTTCACCTTCCTCTTATATTAAATTTTTTCTAGTATAACTTGTAACATTTGGGTAAGTATAAATATCTACTGTTCCTTGATTAACCATTTTGATAAAACCTAAACCATTGATACATAAGTCTTCATCAAATTTCATCTGATGTGTTGTTTTTCCCATTTCTTTCAAGTCCATTCTCCGACTTGCTATTTTTCTTATTTTTAAATCATTTGACATATAGAAAGTAAAGCTATTCTTCTCACCTTCAACATAATCAATACGAAGTAAGTCATCTACTAAGATACTTTGTCCTTTTTTGATTTGATAAGTCTTTGGTTTAATTTCTTTACGGGGACTTATTTTCTTAAGGACTGTTTTATCAACAACATTAACGATACTGCCATTATCAACTAAACCAGGAGTATCTATTAAAGTTAAATAATCATTAAGTTCAATCTTAACTGTACTTAAAGTAGTAGCTGGTAAGGGAGAGATAGTTAGTTCTTCATTATTATCAGAATAGTTAGAAATAAGTTTATTTATTAAGGTACTTTTTCCGGCATTAGTATGACCTACTACATATACATCTTTACTAGTTTGATATAGTTTAATTTGTTTTAATAAATAGTCAATGTTCTTGTTTTTCTCTACACTAATTACAATTACCTTTTCAAATGGCACTTCCATATTATTAAAATAATTAATTATTTTTTCTTCTTTAACAGATTTTGGTAAAACATCTTTTTTATTTAAAACTAAAATCATCTTATTAGGAATATATTTTCTGATTTCTTCAAAATTTTCTTCTAAGTTTAGTAAGTCTGCTATATATAGAACTAAATCTTTTGTTTCACCGACTTGTTTTAGAATATCGATATATTCATCATTACTTTTAGTAACTACTTGATAATCACCATAGTTCTTTATTCTGAAACATCTTTGACAGTAATCTTGTTCTAAACTAACGGTATAACCTTCTTGTAAAACATTTTCATCTTGCAGCTTAATGCCACATCCTTTACAACATTTTTCTTCATTCATAATAATATTTTCCTTTCTCTAACAGTTTTTCCTCTTTTAATTTCTTTAGAATTTTCTTCTCTAAAAATCTATTAATACTAGTTATTTTAAATTCATTATTAGATATTGGATCTACTAATATAGTGTTAAGTTTTAGTTTTTTTGCTAGTAACATATCAGTCATATACTGATCACCAATTAGAATAATATCTTCTTTATTAAGGTTATTTTCTTTTAAAAGTCTTTTCATATTTTGTGTATTTGGTTTTAAAGATAAAGAATAATATTTAATTCCTAACTTATCACCAAATGGTTTAACCCTTTTACTTGGACTATTAGAAAGAATAAAAAGTGTAAAATCTTTCTTTAGTGTTTCAAAATAGTTAATTACTTTAGAATTAGGAATTTTTTCATCTGTCCTTGCTATAGTGTTATCAAGGTCAAAGACTAATGCTTTCACTCCCTTTTGTTTTAAAGTTTTAACAGGTATTTGATAAATATCTTTTAGATACATACTTGGTATATAATATTTAGGCATATTACCTCCTCTAATTATTAACTCTTTGTCTTACCATTTTTGTTCCTGGTGTTATTTTATCAAAGTGATAGCCGTGTTCTTTACCATATCTTATGATACTTCTTAAAGCATCTCTTGTGTAAGGTTTGATATCATGCATTAAAACCATATTGGTTCTATCTTTTGATAAACTTCTTGTTACTTGCTTGTAAATACTTTCTGAATCTCTATATTCGCCAGCATCACCACTAGAAATATTCCAGTCATAATAGTAGTAACCCTTTTCTATGACTTGGTTAGTTAAGATAGACATTATTCCTTCTTGATAGTGCCTACTAACTGTGTTACTACTTCCACCAGGGAATCTAATTATTCTACTGTCATAACCAGTTATTCTTTTTACCCTATCGTGAACTTTTGCTAAGTCATCAAAATAAGCATTTACAGATTGATAAACTACTGGATAACTATGAGAAAAAGTATGTAGTGCAACAGTATGTCCTTCATCATATTCTCTTTTAATAAGTTCATCTGGGCCTTTTCCAGTCACAAAGAAAGTAGCCTTAACATTTTCTTCTTTTAAAATATCTAAAATAACATTGGTAGTACCAGCATTAGGTCCATCGTCAAAAGTTAAATAAATAGTTCCAGCATGGTCTCTTCTAACCATTTTAATAGTTCTTTTAGCTTCAGTTTTATTGTGTGCTTTATCTTCTATCGTATAGGTTATTATTTGATCATTTGGATTGTTTTTATCAACATTTCCACTAGTTATAACCATTCCTGTGATATCTTGGTCACAGTTATCAATTGCTTTATAACCTGGTTCAACATAAGGTTCACCAAGATATGAAAAGACAATATCTCCACCATTAAGAGTCAAGACAGGAGGTGTTTTATCTCCTTCACTGATTTTTCTCATCTTTTTCGTTTCATTACCGGCTTTATCTTTTACTTTATAAGTAATTATATTATCTTTTCTAGATATTTCTACTCTTTTAGTTAAATTTCCATCGACATTATCATTAGCTTTATAACCTAACTCTTCATATTTACTATTAGGACAGATAAAAACATCTGCTCCACCTTCTAGTGTTATAACAGGAGGTTCGATGTCTTTAACTTCTACTTTTCTTTTAGTGCTTATAGTAATGATTGGTCCTTTTACTTTATAGGTAATGTAGTAAATACCATCTTTCTTACTGTTAACGTTTCCTGATACTTTTACTTTATCAGTTAAACTGTCAAATAAGTAAATTGCCTGGTAACCTGGTTCTTTATATTCACCATTTCTATTTACTATGATGGTTGATTTTCCCTTTAAAGTAATTCTTGGTACCAATAGAAAAAAGACAAGTAAAATAAATACTAACATAATTAGAAATACAAGGCAAATTTTTCCTTTGTTCTGTTGCCACCAATTAATTTCCATATTTTTTCCCATAGCTCCTCTTTTCAGTTATTGTATCATAACATATCTATTTATTTTTTTAAAGATAAATCTCACTAGTTATTATATCACATAAGTGACTTTCTTAAACAGAATAAAAAAATTGTTCATTTAATAAACAATTTTAATTATTTTTGTTTAGTTTTCTTTCAATCCTTAGTTGTTTAATTTTTTCTTTTTTTAATTTTTCTTGGTCAATTGTTTGATATAGTGTTGATACTAATCTTTCCTTTAAATGGTGTTCTAAAGCTTTTTCTTCTGATGTTTTAAGATTTTCTGCTAATTCTAAGTCATCTTTATCTTCATAACACCATTGATACAAAGACTTATCACTAAATAACAAAGTTTTGGCATGCTCTATATTACCACCAAATTCTCTATATTGTTTTAAAAAAGCAGCTATATCAAATTCTTCAGTAGTACCATTTATTTCATATGCAAGTGGTTCATCTAAATTTGTTTTAAAATCATTAGCAAATATCAAAGCTCTTCTCGCTCCTAAGAAATCATTGCCTCTTTCCATTATTCGAAACATGATACATTCTAACATTTCATCCCTTTGTTTATTTAATTTATCTACTCTTTCTATTTCATCAATCAACTCAATATAAGCTTTTTCTGTAATATCTTTTGCTTTTAGCTTTTCCACTACTTCCTTTATGTGATATCCTTTTAATTTTTCATCTTTTAAAGCTGAACTTTTTTTATTAAGATAGGCTTGTTCAACAAAACCTCTTTTGGTTAAACGCACTCTATCCCAAGGATTCCAAATATTATTTGATACTAAATTAATTTCTTCATTATAGCGTGCTTTTCGTAGTAAACTTCTTTCTTCATCAGATAATAATTTTATCATTTGTCTTATTTTCAATTCTTTGTTAGTTTCGTCTATTGATGAGACTTGATTAGTATTCTTTGGAAACATAATTTGACTAACAATTGTATTATCTACAAATTCACCTTCTTTTGCTTGAAAAAAGGCGATATCAGGATAAATAATTTCATAAATAATTGTCATTTTCTCAATAAAGTTTTTCATTTCTGTAACTCTTATATCAGCACATTCAATATTATCAGTGAAGCTTCTTCTATAGTCAGTTAAAAAGTTTTCAATTTTTTTTGCAAAAAGTTCTTTATACTTAAAACTTTCATGTTCTAGGGTAAAACTATCTTGTGATATTTCCTTTTCTGTTTGGTCTTCTTTTGGTATATTGGTAAATGAAAATAATTTTTCAAAAATATTCATTGTATATCCTCCTTCTGCTTGTTTCTATTATAACATTTTTAAAGTGATACACAATGATTATTTTGCTTAATCAAAGTATGGTGCAAGTATCAAACTACATTAGACATATTAAAACCATTTATTATTTGGATATCATATTTAAACTATTAATTTTATTTTTTAAACACTGCCATATAATTAATCTTTTAATTTCTTGTTTCACTTCATCAGTATTAATTTCAGATTTTTCATTATAAATCAACTTTATTTTTTTAGCATATGAACATAATAACACTTATTAAAAAAGAAAAAATGTGCACTTTTTTAATTTGCACGTTTACTCTTGATTTCCAAAAATATTTTTGATAGCTTTAGAATAATCTTCTTTAACCTAAAATGCCTTTTCTTTTAGATTGATTCATTTATCATTAGTTTTTGGTTCCACCAACACTACTTGACATTGAACCTTTAAAAGATTAGTTAATTAGATAATAATATTATTTTTTTAATTTTTTTCTTATTACTGATACTGCTATAAATAATAGATAAATTGAAACAACTACATAAAGTATAAATTTTTGTTTACGCATTTTAGCTTTATCTGCTTCTGTTAATTCGTAATTAATATTATTTTTTGAATTTTGATTTGTTTCGTCATTGTCATTAGGAGTAAAGAAATTATTATTTGAATTATGGCTACTATTATTATTTGAACTGTGGTTGCTATTATTATTTGAACTGTGGTTGCTATTATTATTTGAACTTCCATTGTTAGTAGCTTGATTGCTTCCATTATTAGAATTAGCACTATTATTACTGTTTGCATTATTGCTACCATTATTAGCATTAGAATTATTATTTGCTTGACTTTGATTAATACTACTAGAGTCGTCTATTTTTTCTTGGTTATCATTATCATCATCATAGCTATTATCATCATAGTTACTATTAGCATCATCAGGATTATCAGCTATATCATTTTGTGTAGCCATTTCATCATAGGGACTAAAATCATCTTCTTCATCGTCATCATCTAAATAATTATATGTTACTGATTCTATTCTTTTCGGTCCATAAAGTGGTGTTATATAGATAGATGCTACTAAAATACAAACTATTAATATTGAACAAACTATAAATATATTTTTTAGTGTCTTCATAGTTAATCCCTTTCTAATTATATTCAACAGCTAAATTTGATCTTGCATAATTAATAACAATTGTTCTAGCGTCTGCGCCATTATTTCCACCAGTATAATAAAGTGGTCTACCTAAAGTTTGAGATACATATAACATTCCTAATATTGACCTATTATTAAATTTACTTTTAGCTGCTGTTACTACAACTATTGTATTAGATCCTATTGCATTTTTTAGACTATTTCTAATTACTGAAGATGTTAACTTCTTTGCTTTATTAGTTGCATAAACACCATGATGTGGCATTTTAAAGACATCTACTTTCCCAACTGTTTTAGTTATTCCTTTCAATTGTGGATAATTTAAGTCTCCTGTTAATAAGGTTGTGTGCACTACTCCATTAACATTACTTGTTACTTTTGCTACTACTGTATTTACGTTTCCATCTGCATTTCGGCAATATTCTGTTATACAGTCACCACTGTTAAAACCATTGTAATCCATCTTTGTACTTTTTAATTGTTGTTTTGTATTATATAGTCTTATTGTATAATTTCCAAAGCTTAATGATTTTAGTCCACCTGTTGCACGCCGTGCATCATCTGCCCCTGATAAATAGTAAATATTAAAATTGCTATTATCACTTAAATGTCTTTGTTTCATTAAAGTAATCACATTGTTATATCGTATTTGATTATTTATAACATATTTTTTATTTTTTTCGCTATTATAAATAGCATAGTTTTCTTGCTTATTAGCACCCATATATTTAGCCATTATATCATTTTTATAATATTTATTTAGATAGAGTGTTTTTATTTTTATATTACTTTTTTCTAATAAGTATGCAAGTCCTCCTATATGGTCAGTATGATTATGTGTTATTAAAACAAATTCCAATTTCAATATTCCATTAGTTGAAAATTGCATCAAATAATTGTATAAATCATTTGCTGTAACGGCAAAACCAGTATCTACTAAAGCATATTTGCCATTGCTTTCTAGTAATATAGCATCATTTGTTTTAAATTCTCCTGTATCTGGTCGTCGTAAAGAAATAAAGTGTACCTTTGTATCGGTAGTGCTAGCATTACTTGTATAAGCATCATTAACAGTAACATAAAAATCAATTGTTCCACTGTTATATTTTAAGGTGACTGTTGTTTTACCTATTGCTTTAGCATAAACGTTTCCTTCTTGATCTACTGTAGCTATTTCTTCATTTGCACTACTAAATTCTATTTTATCTAATTTTTCAGCTAGAAAATCATAATTTATTTTTGTAGTTTGATCAACACCTAAGTTTATGTATTGATAGTTTTTTATTGAATAATCTTCTTCATCTTCATCTTCCATTTGACTATTGAAAGATTCCTTATTATTAAATGTTTTTTTATTATTTTCCGTATCTATATATATACAGCTTACTATAGATACTAGCAAAATAATGATTGATAGTAATATTATTTTTAGTTCTTTTTTCATTTTTAACTAACATTCCTTTCTATTTCATTTATTTTCAATTGTTAAATTTAATTCAGAAATATTGATAATTATGTTTTATCATTCGTTCCATTATTTCCACTAGTACAGTAAAGTGGTATTACTTGTGTTTTTGATATATATAAGATTTTTAATTTGTTTTAGGAATAATTTTTATTAACCACTACTATTGTTTTAGAACTGACTAAATTTTCAATACTTTTGATAGCATCTTCACTTTACTATTTGACTTCTTTATTATATATGAAGATATTTTAATTTACTTCAAGATGTTTTTCATTTTTCTTATTTTTATTTTATTGAATAATTAATACTATATTTATTAAGTACCTTCATTATTTCTAACGATTCTTTACTAGCTTTTTTATCATGCAAAAAATAATCATGAAAAGCTTCTGCTATTGTTTCATTATATAAAACATTTCCTAATGCATCTTTTTTATTGGCATATAGTGATATGGCTTTTTGAAAATCATCTTCACTTTCAGTGGTATTATAATTTTTGTATGCTTCCTTGAATATGATTTTACTAAAGTTATCGTTTTTATAATTATTAATAGCATTATTGTAATTTTTATAATTTTCTTTTGTTAGAAAAATGGGATTTACACTCTCATAATACTTAAGTGCTAAGACATAAGTAAGTACATGAGCATATTCATGTGCTAAAAGACTTTGAAGTGTAGTGTTGGAAAGAAAATTTCCAGAGTCTATTTCTTGATTTATTACTTTTTTAGCATAGTCTTCATTTAAGTAATATCTTGAGTTCAACAAGATTTGACTTTTTATAACCATTGGAAAAGTATCTTTTTTAGAGCTAGTTATAAAAACATAACTTGGCTTAAATGACGTTAGATGTGAACTATTACTATCATTATTTAAGCTTAAGTTTGTGACATATCCTTTTAATCCTTTATATTCTTTATAAATCTTATTTAGAGTATTGTAAATTTGTCTGGCTGTTTCTGGTTCCATTTCACAAAGATTTACTCCATATATTTGTGTTTCTTCTTGTATTTCTTTATCTATATTTTTTATTATATTATTACAGTTTTTTTCTTGAATTTTTGAGTCTGATTTTATTAAATTTATTGCTTCATTTACATTTGAAACATCTTTATCTATATATCTTTGTGTAGTAGAAACAGAGGTAGTCTTAAAAGATATTTGATTATTTGGACACTTTTGATATATTCGATAAGTTGTTAATAATAACGAAGAAATTAATATTATTATAATTAACCTTATCTTTATTGTTTTTTTCATATTGCCTTTTTATTTTCATTACCTCCTTATTATCATTATAACAGATTATCCTGATAAAACATATAGATTTTTTGTGAGGAATTAAGTTCTTATTTACGTACTTTTTTGAATTTTTTTCATATGATAAATTAGGTGATTATTATGTACATTACTTATAAGGGTATCAAACTTTATTATGAAAAATTTGGTAATCAAAAAGAGGTTGCAATTATCTTACCAGGATGGGGCAAAACAAAAGATACTTTTAAAGGGATGATCAATTCTTTAAGGAATAGTTACACAGTATATATAGTTGATTATCCTGGATTTGGAAAGACACCATTTCCTAAGAAAGTTTTGACTATGCATGATTATGTAAGTCTTATTATTACATTATTAGATAAAGAAAAGATTACTAATCCATATATTATTGCTCATTCTTTTGGGGGAAGAATAGCTATTTTACTAGCTGGTTTGTACAATATAAAAATTAAAAAACTAATTTTGATTGATAGTGCTGGTATAAAGCCAAAAATGACTGTTTGGAAATGGCTGCGCTTAAAGTGTTATAAATTATTACAATGGCTGGCAAAACTTATTCCAAAAAAATATCGTGCAAAATATAAAAAGAAACTTTTTAAGTTATTTGCTTCTAGTGACTATTCAGTATTAAACACTTTGGAAAGAGAGACTTTCAAAAATATTGTCAATTTAGATCTTACAGATTATTTAAAAGAAATTAAAACAGAAACATTAATTCTTTGGGGAGATAAGGACACTTCTACTCCATTAAGTGATGGTGTTTTAATGAAGAAAAAAATAAGAGATAGTGAGCTTATCGTTTTTAGGAATTCTACTCATTACTCTTATTTAGAAAATTTAGATATTGTTTTAAGAATTATTTATATATTTTTTAAAAATTAGTTTTTATCTTTTGTTAAAAGAGCAAGGAAAGCTTCTTGAGGTACTTCAACAGAACCTAATCGTTTCATCTTTTTCTTTCCTTCTTTTTGTTTTTCTAAAAGTTTTTTCTTTCTAGTGATATCCCCACCATAACATTTAGCAAGGACATTTTTTCTCAAGGCTTTTATATCCGTTCTTGCAATTATTTTTCCACCAACACTAGCTTGTACTGGTACTTCGAATAATTGTCTTGGAATAACTTCTTTTAATCTTTCAACTAGTTCTCTTCCTTTTTTATCAGCAAAACTTCTATGTACAATCATACTTAGAGCATCAACTGTTTCACCATTTAATAATACATCTAGTTTTACTAAATCACTTACTCTATCATCAATAAACTCATAATCAAAGGAAGCATAACCTTTAGTAATAGATTTTAATCTATCAAAGAAATCATAGATTATTTCTGATAATGGAAAATCATAAATTATTACTACTCTTTGATCAGTTATATAATCAATCGTTTCCATCATTCCCCTTTTTTCATTTGATAATTCAATAATGGGGCCGATATAATCTTTAGGAGTGTAGATATGTGCTTTTACGTATGGTTCTTTTATTTCTTTAATCTTGCTTTTATCAGGCATCTGAAATGGCGATTCTACAGTTAAATTTGTTCCATCTTGACATAGTACCTGATATTTTACGGAAGGAGCGGTTGCAATTAGAGAGATAGAAAATTCTCTTTCAAGTCGTTCTTTAGTGACATCCATATGTAAGAGTCCTAAAAAGCCACAGCGAAAACCGAATCCTAGAGCTAGTGAGGTTTCTGGTTCGAAAGTTAAGGCAGCATCATTTAGTTTCAGTTTAGCTAGGGCACTTCTTAAGAGCTCAAACTCACTTGTTTCTATTGGGTAAAGTCCACAGTACACCATACTTTTCATTGGCTGATAACCTGGTAATGGTTCAATTACATCTTTAGTTTTTGTTATTGTTAAGGTATCACCGACATGAATGTCATTGATACTTTTTATAGAAGCGTAGACATATCCAACTTCACCGGTTTTTAAGACTTGTTTTTCCTTTTCTTTAGGAGTATTGATGAATAAAGATAATACTTCATAGGAGGAATCAGTTTGTAACATTGAAATCATATCTCCTACTTTTAATTCACCATCAAAGACACGAACTGCCATTAAAACACCGCGATAAGAATCATAAATACTATCAAATATTAAAGCTCTTAAGGGTCTTGTTTCTTCTCCTTTAGGACAAGGAAGTTTAGTAACTATTTGCTCAAGAAGTAATGGTACTCCCTGACCTGTTTTGGCACTTATTTTTAAGATGTCCTTTTTATCAAAACCAAGACTTTCTAATTCTCCTTCAACTTTTTCAATTTCAGCATTTGGTAAATCTATTTTATTAATTACTGGAATGATTGCAAGATTATGATCAAGTGCTAAGTAAAGATTAGCTAGTGTTTGTGCTTCTATGCCTTCGTGGGCATCCACTACTAATAATGCTCCTTCACAAGAAGCTAGACTTCTACTTACTTCATAAGAGAAATCGACATGACCTGGAGTATCTATTAAATTTAACTGATAGTCTTCTCCTTGATAGTTATAGTTTAGAGTAACCGTATTTAATTTAATAGTAATACCACGTTCTCTTTCAATATCCATTGAATCAAGAATTTGGTCTTTCATTTGTCTTTGATCAAGAGCTCCAGTTAATTCAATTAATCTATCTGCTAAAGTACTTTTACCATGATCTATATGTGCTATAATAGAAAAATTACGTATGTTTTTTTGTTTCATTAGAAATCACCACAGTTAAAGTATACCTTAATTCGTATAAGAAAACAACTTTTGAAATGCTTGTAGCGCTTCTTTTTCAAAATTTTTTTAACATTTTCTAGAACATTTTGCTATTTTTATTTATTGAAATTTTTTAAGAATTAACTGCTTCTTCCATTAGTTTAAATAAACCATCCATTGTTTTATTGAAAACAAAACTGATTCCTTTAGATATGTCTAAGCCTAAGTTAGAAAGGTTATTTTTATAGGATTTTTTCTTTTTTGCTAAGTAATCACTGGTACTGACATCTTTTCCTGCTTTTATATCTTTTTCATAGTTAGATAACTCTTCACTTGTTAAAAGACTCTTCCTATTTTGTCTATATTCGTTATAACCGGTTAGTTGCATTCCATAAAGGATCATGAACAAGAAGAATAAAATTAAAATAACTAATCTTGCGATGCCACTTTTAGTCACTTTTTATCACCTCATCAAGCACTTCTCCAAGAACGATTAGGCTTCTATAAACTTCTTCTATCGTGTTTTCATTACCGCCTACTTCTACTAATATTACTCTATTTGAAAAGTCTTGATTATATACCCCATTTACAAGAGGTCCTTCTTTTTTGTAAATTCCTTTACTGAGTCCTGGAACTTTCTCGTTTAATGAAGTACTTATTTTAGTGGTAAAATCTAAATTTTCTTGATAATTGGTATTTTCTAATCCTATTAGGAATAATATTTTAGCATAACTTTTATTATCTGCTATTAAGGTTGTTTTATCGTGTGTTAGTGAATCGCGATGTAAATCAATATAATACTTTAGTGTTGGATTATTTTTCTTGGCTGTTTCCATCATACTTCTGGTGACTTTATAACTTCCTGCATAATTTAGTCCTAATGATGTTCTTAATTTACTAACGCTTTCTTCTTCTACTAAAACTTTATAACCTTTTTTGGTTAATTGTTCTTCTAAGATATAGCTAGACATCATAACACTAGGATTCACACTATATTCTAAGTAACTAGTTGGCTTATAATCTTCAGTTTGATGCGTATTATATATATAAATAGTTGGATTTTTTTTACTCTGGTCTTTATTCTTAAAAGTTGTTTCTGTTTGTCTTACCTGAACAATATTGTTATTAGTTAGTCCTTTATAGTCTCTATTAAGAAAAGTTAATGGACTTGATAAATCGACGTTTATAATATTCATCATTAATTTATGAAAATAACTGAAGCCTTTTCGATTATTTTCTAAGTATATGTTTTGATTTTCTAGTAAGTAGGTTAAAAATTCATCAGATTGATTCTCAATGGAAATACTAGCTAATATTCTGATAGTAAAAAAGCAAGAAAAGAGAAATACTATAATGAATATTGTTTTCTTAATAATGTGTCTTTTCTTTTTCTTGTTTTTAAGATTCATTCTCTTTCCCATATTCCACCTCTTTTTAGGTAATATACCAAAAAAAGTGAAGAATATTTGTCGATAATTAAGGTAGAAGTAAACTATTATTTAAAGAATCTGCTAACAGTGCTGATATTTTTTTAACTACAAAGTCTATTTCTTTAGAACTAACTATATAGTTATATCCTAAAGGTAGTAATACTTCGCGCATTAAGTCTTTACTAGATGCACTATCTAATCCTCCTACTATTCCTAGAAGATTTTCTTTTTCGGCTTTAGTAAAGTTATTCCTGTGTTCTTTGTAATCTCTACTAATAGTAGGAACAAACTTTAATGACTTTTTATCTCTATTGTCTATTTCGTAGCTGAGATGGTTAAACAAATACTCTATCGAATTACTAACTATCGTTGAAGCTTCTACTACTGTTGGAATACCAATAGCAATGACTGGAATATTTAAGGTTTCAAAAGATAATTCTTTTCTATTATTACCAATGCCACTGCCAGGATGAATACCTGTATCTGTTATCTGAATTGTTTTATTTAATCTATCGATTGAAGAGGCACAAAGAGAATCAATGACAATAATAAAATCTGGTTTTATATTATCAATTATCCCCATTACTGCATCATAAGTCTCTATGCCAGTTGTTCCCATTACTCCAGGTGTAAAAGTTGCAATAGACCGATATTTATCTAAAACGTCAAAACCTAATGTAAATAAATGTCTTGTCACTTTTATATCATCTAAAGTTAAAGGGCCGATAGCATCAGGAGTAGATAGTCTATTTCCTAGTCCAATTATTAAACAGTTTTTTAGATTAGTTAATTTTTTTAAGTTAAAAAATTCCTTTAGCTCACTGATTAGAACTTTATTTAGTTTTTGATAATTGTCTTCATCAGTTATGTCTTCAAAATAAACTGTTTTATAGATACCTGACTTTTTATTAATAGTCAAGGAAGACTCCTTATCTAGAAAAATAGACTCTACTTTGATATTATCTACTGATTTGATTTCTCTTTTGTAATCTTTTAGTTCTTTGTCTAAAATTTCTGATAGTAAGTCTGTTCTTACTTGATAAGAAGACAAATCTAGTTCATGTTTCATAGTAATCACCATTAATAAGTATTTACTAGTTTTTGAAATCTATACAAAACAGAACAAATCTTTGATAATTTTCTGCTTCTTCGAAACGTTTTGTTTCTCCACAGACGAATTTCGGATGGGCGACACCCTACTATATTTAATTATTTATTAGCTTGTTTAACTAGTAACAGTTAAGCTAAACTCCTCATATATTCTTTTAATCCTTCAAACATTATATTAATACTG
>ENA-OPWR01001154-OPWR01001154.1-human-gut-metagenome-genome-assembly--contig:-NODE-1154-length-21036-cov-3.533769_pt1 | contig 21036 bp, 20 predicted proteins | sample MGYA00241507_ERZ502006 | MGnify/ENA primary metagenome ERZ502006 (study PRJEB25962, sample SAMEA2043041) | human gut metagenome | biome: human gut; feature: human-associated habitat; material: faeces...
GGTGAGACAATTTCGTGGAATAACACTTAAGACATTATCACAGAATAATCATAAAGTTAGATTTTCTTCTTTTTCTAAAATTGACTACTGTTATAGATTATGTTACTATTAAATAAATGTGGGGTGAGATCATGTTTGAAGTAATAAAAGATACCATAATAGATACCTTAAAATTAATTCCTTTTTTATGGTTAACATTCTATTTGATAGAAGTAATTGAGCATAAGTATCAAAAGAAAAGTCAAAATATCATCAAAAAATCAGGCAAATATGGACCAATATTAGGAGGAATATTAGGCTGTTTTCCACAATGTGGTTTTTCGTGTATGGCAACCAATTTATATATTACAAAGATTATTTCTTTAGGTACACTAATTAGTGTTTATCTATCAACAAGTGATGAAATGTTACCAATTCTCTTAACGGAAAAAAGTGATTTTAAAACAATCATCTCTATTATAGGAATTAAAGTATTAATTGGAATAACAGCAGGAATAATTATAGATTTAATATTTACAAAAAGAAAAGAACATTCTATTCAAGAAATATGTGAACATGAACATTGTCACTGTGAAAAAAATATTCTTACTTCCAGTATTCATCATACCCTAAATACCATTATTTTTATTTTTATTACCAGCTTCTTTATTAATACTTTAATGAATTATGGGTTAGAAAAATATTTAAAAAATATATTTCATACTAGTTCAATTTTAACTCCATTTTTATCTAGTTTAATAGGATTAATCCCAAACTGTGGTGCCTCAATTATCTTAACAGAACTTTACTTAAATCATATCCTATCATTTTCCTCTCTAATTGCAGGACTTTTAACAGGAAGTGGAGTAGCTTTATTAGTATTATTTAAAAATAACAAAAATACAAAAGAAAATTTATTCATTTTATTTCTTATCTATACCATTGGCGTATTTAGTGGATTAATCCTAACTGTTTTTTCTTAAAATAACTTAAAGGAGGTTATTATGATAAAAGAAAAATTACAATATCAAAAATATTCTTTATTAAAATCAGAAAATGAAAAAAAAGTAAATTTAATAGCAACACTTAGAGTAATATCTTTCATGACGATGATATTTAGTTTCGTCTTAAAATATTATTACTACCCAAAATTCTTCCAAATCATCTTCATTATTTCCCTAGTAGCATTCATTATACTAGTAATTATTCATGATAAGTATTTTCAAAAATATCACTATTATGAAGCATATCTTTCAATATTAGAAGATTATATCAAAAGAGAAAATGGTACTTGGAAAGATTTTCAAGAAACAGGAGAAGAATTCGAAGAAGGATGCGAAGATTATCTAAAAGATTTAGATATCATTGGAAAAAATTCTTTATTTCAATATCTTTCTGTTTGCAAAACAATCGGAGGAAAACGCACTTTGTTTCAAAAATTATCGAACAAAAATCAAGAAGAAAAAAAGTTATATGAAGAACAAAAAGCTATTGCAGAATTAGAAAAAAATCTTAATTTCATTATGGATTATCAAGTTCAAATGCTAAAGTACAAGGATAAAAAAATAGACCTAAAAAATACGTTTTTAAAACTAAAAGAAGATACTGTCTCACATTCTAATGATTATATTATTGCTTTCATATGTGGTACTCTATCTCTTACTTTATTAATTTTATCTTTATTTAAGGTAATAGATATAAAATACTTCTATGGATTATTCCTGTTTAATTATCTAATCTCTTTTATGTATAGCTTTATTTATCAGCAAGATTTTAATAAAATTACAAATTTAATTACAACTTATAATAAACTTCCTTCTATTATTTCAGTAGTTCTTAAACCAAAATTTCATTCTCAAAAATTAAAAAGAATCCAAAAAGAAATGAATTTAACCCAAAACATAACAAAAAAGATAAATACATTAGACACTTTAAATAGCATAAAAGATAATTTACTATTCAGTCTAATCATGAATGGTCTATTTTGTGTAAATCTTTTTTCAAGAACATTTTTAATAAAATTCTTAAAACAAGACTTTCCAAAATTACAAACTACAATTACTGATATTGAAGAATTAGAAGCTTTAATTAGCTTGACAGGAATAGGGATTTTAAAAGAAGAAAAATGTTTCCCAATCAAAAGCAATCAAGTAGAAATTCAATTTACCAAAATAAAACATCCTTTACTAAAAGAAGAAGTATGTATTGCTAATGATTTTGAAACACTAGCACAAGTAAATATCATAACAGGATCTAACATGGGCGGAAAAACTTCTTTCTTAAGAACAATTGGAATTAATCTGGTTTTAATGAATGCTGGAACCTATGTATGTGCAAGTGAATTTAAGGCTTCATTCTTTAAAATATTCACCTCAATGAGAGTAGGAGATGATATTGAAAAAGGAATTTCTACTTTTTATGGGGAGTTACTAAGAATAAAGAAAGCAATGGATTATTTAAATAAAGGAAATATGCTTGTTTTAATTGATGAAATCTTTAAAGGAACAAATTACCAAGATCGAATTTATGGAGCAAAAAAAGTAATTAAACGTCTCCAAAATAAAAATACAATAGTCCTTCTCACTACACATGATTTTGAATTATGCGATGAAAAAAATATAATTAATTACCATGTAAAAGAATATTATGAAGGAAATCAAATTAAATTTGATTATAAAATTAGAAAAGGAAAATGTACCAGCACTAATGCAAAATATTTAATGGAAAAATTAGAAATTATATAAAAAACAATAGGAATAAGAAGATAATGTATCTAACTCCTATTATTTTTTTATTAAACACTATTTTAACTGTAAACCACATTGTCAAATAAAAAAACTTTCTCATAAAAAAATATTTAATTTATGATATGATAATAAAAAGGAAGATGGGTATGAAGAAAGTATTTTCAAAATTAGATAAAACTTTATTATTAATGATTATTGCTTTTTTTATCTTTGGCTTAGTTATGGTTCTTAGTGCTTCAAGTATGGAAAGTTATATGAGATACGGATATGGACCATATCACTATTTTTATCGCCAAGCTCTTTTTATTGGTATTGGTTTTTTTCTCTTTTTAATCATCATTCATATACCTACCAAAGCCTATCGAGGGATTACCTATCTATTAATGATTGGAATTATTTTAGTTCTAGGAGCATTAAATGTTTATGGACATGTCGCTAAAAGCGCACAAAGTTGGTTTAAAGTAGGAGGTCTATCCATCCAACCTAGTGAATTTGCCAAAGTAATTATTATTTTATTTTTAGCGGCATATTATGAAAAAAAGAAAGAAGATTTAGATAATTTTAACATTTTAATTCGTCCCCTCATTCTGGTAATCATCATTTTTGGTTTAGTAGCAACGCAACCAGATTTAGGAACAGCCCTAATTATAGGAGGAATAACTTTTTTGATTTTTATGTCACTCCCTGTTCCAAGAAAACTTTCCAGGAAGATTTCTCTTAGTATTGTAGGAATAACTTTAGTGGGAATATGTGCCCTCTTAGTAGGAAGTAAATACTTTTTAAAAAGTTATCAATTAGAGAGATTTAATTTTAAAGATCCATGTTTAAGATATCAAGATGATTCTGGGTATCAGTTATGTAATAGTTTTATTGCTTTTAAAAATGGAGGAGTAACAGGACAAGGAATAGGAAAAAGTACACAAAAATACTTATATCTACCAGAATCTTATACCGATTTTATCTTTCCTATTATTGTAGAAGAATGGGGGGCTATTGTAGGAATCATTATTGTCTTTTGCTATTTATTTATTATTTATCGCTTGTATAAAATTGCTAGAAGGGCAGTAAATCTACAAGGTTCCATCTTAGCATATGGTGTATGTGCTTATCTATTCTTACATGTTAGTATTAACCTTATTGGTGTAATGGGAATAGGCCCTCTAACTGGAGTACCATTACCATTCTTAAGCTATGGAGGAAGTTATGTTATCAGTCTATTTGTCTCTCTAGGAATAGCAGAAAGAGTATCAGTAGAAAGTGCTTACCATAAAGAAAGAGAAAATAAAAAGAAAGCCAAAAAAAGAAAGTCATGAAATTAAAACTGACTTCTTTTTATACTCCTTCAATAAAAGTGTCATCTAAGCATCGAATACAACATACACAATCTAAGTTTATTGTAAAAAATGAATTAGTACTTGTATAAGTATTATCTTGATTAGCAATCAATACTCGACAAGTTGCACAACAATCATCTAATTTTTCAACCCTAAATATAGTAGAAGTAGTAGTTTCTGTTGGTGTTTTACTAATTGGTATAGCAAGAGGAGTACTATTAGAACCACAAGTATATAAAACAATTGGTCTAGTATTATAGAATGATGGGCAACACTGTTGACCTAAGAATCCACGATCACAAGTTTCTAAACAAGTATCAGATTGATTGGCACTTTGTTGAAGAATTAATATTACCTTTAGGATATCGGCAATGCAATTATCACAATGATTTTTGCATTCTGGATTGTTCATTTTCTCCACCCCTTTATTATTAATTTCATTATAGTCTATGAGAATAGAAGGGAAAAATGTATTATTAATACCTAGTTTATTATGTTTTTTTACTAACAATAAAGAGCCTAAAAAGATAAATTATCCTACTTAGTATTGTACTTTTATTCCTTTTGTTGTATGATATCTTTGTTTTAAGGAGATGACTGAAATGTATGATATTAATCTAATTACCAGATATATTATTGCTTATTGTAATGGAAATGGCTATTTTATTAGTAACTTAAAATTACAAAAATTATTATATTTCATTCAAATAAAATTCTTAATTGAAAAACAAGAATTATGTTTCTCTGACGATATCATCGCAGTAGAATGGGGAGTAATGATTCCAAAAGTTTTTCAAAAATATCAATCATATGGTTCTTCATTAATTCCTTATTCTTTAATTTTTAAAAGAAATATTTATCCTATTAAAGAAGAAGATAAAAAAATTATTGATCAAGTAATATCTGACATTGGCTCTTATTCTTCTAACATACTTTTAAAAAGAATCATAGAACATAAAGCATGGAAAGAAGCATACAATCAAGAAAGTTCTAAAGTAATTACTAAAGAAAAACTCGAAAAATATTTAAATTCTTATGAAGAACAAAAAACTTTAGTAAAAGCCAAAATATATAGTTTAGAAGAATATAAAAGAAAATATCATAAAAATGAATATACGAAAATCTAACAATTCAAAGGGTAAATCTATAGAAGTATTTTAAAATAGAAATTTGACTATTTCTCCAATTTGTGCTATATTTCAATATGCCCGATAACTCTATCATTTTATTGACAAAAAACCAATATTATTTTACAATGATATCATAGAGGTGATTGAAAATGTTGAATGATAGAATTGCTCTTAGCAGTAAAGAAATATTGGAAAAAGAGTTTAAAATAGATGCTAGAGGATATCGATTGCAAGAAGTAGATAAATTTCTTGATATTGTCATTCATGATTACAATGAATATAATAGTATTATCAAAGAACTTGCAATAAAAAATAACCAATTGCACGAAGAAAACGAAAAATTAAAAACGGAAGTTCGTAATTTAAAGTCTGATTTAGAAGCTTTAAAATATACGGAAAAAGAAGTAACTAACGTGGATTTAATTCGAAGAGTTAGTCAATTGGAAAAAATTATTTTAGGAGATACAAATAATTAATCTGGGTAAACGCTGTGTAGCAATTACATAGAGGAAAGTCCACGCTTGCACTATCTGAGATGATAGTAGTGTTTGTGCTTAGGAAAAAAATAACCTAAGGAAGTCGATGACTTACGGCGATTTTATTTTCTAAGGGTAACTATGAAAATAAAGCATAAAGTGCCACAGTGACGAATTTTATAGAAATATAAAAGTGAAACGAGGTAAACCCCGCAAGCAAGAAACTCAAATTTTGGTAGAGGAACTGATTAAAGAGAAAAAAGGAATCAATAATCGGATAAAGAAATTTATAGATAAATGTTTACCGCCTACAAGTTAGGTACAGAACGTGGCTTATAAGATTATTATTATTTTAAAATAATGCAATTAACCATAATTTGGTAATAGGAGATTATATGAAAGAAATAGGTTTGAGATTAAAGTTAAAAAGGGAAGAAAACGGTGTTTCTTTAGAAGAAGCTGCTTCCGACCTGAATATGCGAGTAAGTCAACTAGAAAATATTGAAAATGGGAAAAAAGATGAATTTAAAGATGTTTTTTCCTTAAAATACTTCATTAGAGACTATGCGAAATATTTAGGACTAGATGGAGAAGAAGTTTTAGATGATTTTAATGAATACTTATTTGAACAAACTTCTAAAATTTCTCTAGAAGAAATAGAAGAAGCAAAAAGAGAAAAAGAAGAACGAGAGAAAGATTTAAAAATTTTATCACCCTATACAAAAACAACAAAAGATAAAAAACGCTTTTTAATTATCGTAGGAGTAAGTTTGGTTTTGATTTTAATTATTCTATTTGGTTATATTTTAATTAGAAATCAAAACAAAAGTGATTTTGTCAAAGATGAAGTTAGTTTTAGAATAGGAGAATAAGTTATGAATTTAGCAAATAAGATTACAATGTCTAGAGTAGTTTTATCCATTGTAATTATGATTGTATTATTATTTCCGTTTGAAGGATTAGGATTTCATTTACCAACTATTTTAGTAAGTGGAAAGATTTTAATTGATACAAAATATATTGTAGCAGGAGTATTATTTATTATTGCTTCCTTAACTGATTTTCTAGATGGATATGTAGCAAGAAAGTATAATATGGTTACGGATTTTGGAAAAATGGTAGATGCAATTAGTGATAAAATGCTTACCAATTCTTTATTAGTAATTTTAGCCGCTAATCACATGATTAGTCCTGTAATTGCAGTAATCTTTATTGTAAGAGATATTATCGTAGACTCCATCAAAATGGTCGTTGGAAATAAAGGACATGCCGTAGCGGCAATAGGAGTTGCCAAATTAAAAACAGCAACACTAATGGTTGGATTAGTATTAACATTATTTTATAACCTACCATTTGAATTAATTGGCGTTCGCGTAAGTGATTGCTTGTTAATTATTTCAGCTATCTTATCCGTAGTATCTGGCTTTAAATACTATTCAATGGCTAGACCATATATTGAAGCAAAGTAACCAAATCAAGTTGCTCTAAATAGGGAGCATCTTTTTTTAATTTTGAATTGACAAAGATAGAGAAAAATGTTACCATAATCACGATACTTAAAGGAGGGGGATTTGCTATGGCAAGAGATATTTTTAAATATGTAGGCTTAGCCTTAGTAGCAGTAGGAATTGTAGTTGTAATGAAAAATTTATTTTCTAGTGACACAGAATGGAAAGAAACTAACACAAAAGCAAGTACAAAAAGTACATATAATGCAACAGTAAGTTTAACAGATAAAGATACAAAAGCATATATTTCTGATTCTAAATTAGTGGTAAAAGATAGTAAAGGAAAAGTAGTAGATGAATGGACAACATTAGATGGTGTACATTTAATTAATAATTTAAGTAATGGAACATATACTTTAAATCAAGAAACAACAAATAGTAAGTATTTTTTAAATACAGATACAATAACATTTAAAATAGAAGGAAAAGATCAAAAAGTTAGCATGTATAACATTGCTTTAACAGAAGAACAAATTAAAAATGGCGTAAATAACAATCCAAATATTACTTCAAATGAAACAACAGTAGAAAATACTTCTTCTTTTACTAGCATTATTCCTTACTTAATATCAGCAGTATGTATCTTACTAGGAGGAACTTTTCTTTACAAAATTCAACAAGAAAACTAAGCAGATTATATCTTCTATGATTTGCTTTTTTTTCTGAAATAAAAATAATAGGAAAGAGGAATAAAAATGAACAAACAAATACCAATAACCTTAATCACAGGATATTTAGGAAGTGGAAAAACAACCTTAATCAATCACATTTTACAAAATGAAAATCAGAAAAAAGTAGCAGTAATTGTAAATGATATTGGAGAAGTAAATATAGATGAGACATTAATTGAAAAAGGAGGAATTGTCAATAAAAAAGATTCTTCCCTAGTTGCTTTAACCAATGGTTGTATTTGCTGTAATTTAAAGATGGATTTAGTAGAGCAAATTACAGAAATTATCAATCAAGATAAATTTGATGCTATTGTTATAGAATCTAGTGGCATTTGCGAACCAATTCCAATTGTACAAACCATCACCATGATGCCAGAAATGATGAATGGTAAAGAAATTTGCTATTTAGATGCTGTAATCACTGTAGTAGATGCAATTCGTCTAAAAGAAGAATTCCAATGTGGAAGTAGTTTACAAAAAGAAAATATAGATGATGAAGATATTGAAAAACTAATTATTGAACAACTAGAGTTTTGCAATATCATAGTTCTAAATAAAAAAGATGAGGTATCCAAGGAAGAATTAGCAGAAATCAAAGCAGTAATTCGCAGCATTCAACCTCAAGCCAAAATTATTGAAACCAACTATTCAAAAGTAGAAATTTCAAAAATATTTAATACCAATTTGTTTGATTTAGAAGCCTCAACAATGACAGCAGGTTGGATTGAAGCAATGAATAATCCAGAAGAACCAGAAGAAAGTGAAGAAGTATTAGAATATGGAATTTCTACATTCGTTTATTGTCGTCGTGAACCACTTAATCGAAAAAAGTTTTATGAATTTTTAGATAAAAAATGGGATTCTTCTATTATTCGCTGCAAAGGACTTGTTTACTTTTCCGATGAAATAGATATTGCTTATATGGTAGAAAGCGCAGGAAATAGCAAGAATTTAGTATCAACTGGACCATTTGTTGGTGCAATGCCAGAACAAGAACAGCAAATGATTTTACTTCAAAACCCAGATATTGCTGAAATATGGGATGATCAATATCAAGACCGAATGAACAAAATTGTTTTTATTGGAAAAAATATGGATAAAGAAGAAATTATCACGAAGTTAGATAGTTTCTTAGATGAATAATGATGAAAGTAATTTTAGATTCTTATATTTAAAAATTACTTTTTTTGTTTTCTTATAACTTAAAATACTTTTATTGATTTTTTACTAAGATATTGCTATAATCGAAGTATAAAGAATAAAGGAGACTAGATAAATATGTTAGGAAAAATAATAAGTATTTTAGGAGATACAGTAAGAATAAAACTAGAAGTAAATATCTATGAATTAGATAATTTAATGGGAAAAAATGTCATCTTTGAAGAACCAAATGTCAAGATAGTAGGAGAAATAATGGAAGGGGATAGTACTTATTTAGATATTAACCTTATTGGAGAAATTTCTAATAATAAGTTTATTTATGGAAGTAGTGTAAAACCAGCATTTAAAACTTCATGTAGAATTATTACAGTAGAAGAATTAGATATTATCTATCAAAATGATCCAAATACCAATTCGATTAGTATGGGAAATTCAGTAGTATATAACAATTATCGAATTTCTTTAGATGTTAATGCTTTCTTTTCTAATCATTTTGCTATTTTAGGAAATAGTGGATCAGGAAAAAGTTATTCTACCTCCAAAATCTTGCAATCCATTTTTTATGAAGCTAAAAATAGTATCCCTTTTCGAACAAATATGTTTTTATTTGATGCTTATGGAGAGTACCAACCAGCATTTTTTAATATTGGAAAAAATAATCCAAATTTAAATTATAAAGTAATTACAACTGACCTAAATAGTACAGAATTTCCTCATTTATGTCTACCTTTTTGGTTACTAAGCGTAGATGATATTGCTCTATTATTAAATGCCAATAACGAAAATCAAATTCCAATTATCGAAAAAGCTTTAAAATTAGTAGGTTACTTTACCAAAGCAGAAGAAGAAGTAATTGATCAAAAAAATGATATTTTAGCAAGAAGTATTTTAGATATCATTTTTTCAGGAAAAAACCCTAGTGAAATTAGAAATAAACTAACATCAGTATTAACTCAATTTAAAACTAAAGATATTAATTTAGAAATTGCTTTAACAAAAGGAGGATGGAGTAGAACGATTCGTCAATGTCTATTTGTTGAACCATCAGGTAAATTTGCTGATATTGAAGTTGTCATTCAATACCTAGAAGAATTTACCAAAAACAATTTTCAATTATCTTTACCAGATGGTACTTTTATGTATGGACTAAAAGAATTTTCTCTAGCTCTAGAATTTGCTCTTATCAGTGAAGGTGTTCTAACCAGTGAAAAAGTTTTTGACTATGCAAATGCCCTAAAAATTAGATTAAATACACTAATAAATAGTGATTATGCTAAATTCTTTGATTACCCAAATTTTGTTACTGTAGAGGGATATATAAAAGATCTTCTAATGACTTCTAATGGAAGAAAAGCCCAAATTATAAACTTTAACATTAATTATGTTGATGATAGATTTGCCAAAAATTTAGTAAAGATATATTCTAAATTATTGTTTGATTATGTTGCCAAATTAAAAGATAGAGGCTCAATAGCGTTCCACATTCTACTAGAAGAGGCACATCGTTATGTTCAAGATGATATTGATATTAAATTATTTGGCTATAATATTTTTGAAAGAATTGCTAAAGAAGGAAGAAAATATGGAATTTTATTAGGAATGATAAGTCAACGACCATCTGAACTAAGTGAAACAGCAATCAGCCAGTGTAGCAATTTCTTAGTCTTTAAAATGTTTCATCCAAATGACATTGCTTTCGTTACCTCAATCTTACCCAATATCAGTAGCAATTTAATGAATAAACTAAAAACTTATCATTCTGGTACTTGTATTGCCTATGGTTCAGCCTTTAGAATGCCAGTTGTTGTAAATGTTGATCAGCCAAATCCATCACCACTAAGTCAAAATGTAGATATCTCAAAAGTATGGTATGTGAATCAACAATAAAAATTCATCTTGATTTGACAACCCTAAAGATAAATGATAAAATATCTTACCGATAAGGGGGAGGTTCAGATGAATAGTAGAGAAATATTAGATATTTATAGAAAAAATGGAATAAATGATATTAATGTAAAAACATTAATAAAAGTTGCTTTTTTACAGTATAAAAAAGATAAAAACCAATTTAAAAAAAATACTGAATATGATTTTGTCCCACAAAATCTAATTAAATTATATTACAGCAAAGGATCTGAAAATTCAGACTTTGAAAATATTGTTCTAAATTTCAAAAAGAAATATATTATCCAAGAATCAAAAGTAGAAAATGTACATACTAAAGAAGAAATTGAAGGGTTAGGAATTGTTTATGATTACATCAGAAGTGATGAATGGAAAAAATGTCCAAATATTTATATCATTATGATGATAAATTTAAAACTATTTTCTTTAACACCATATCCAGAAGCAGGGGGAAAAATAAGAAATGCAAATGCTTATTTGAAAAATTCAACAGCAAATTTAGTACCTTACAATCAAATTGATACAGAAATTGCAAAATTATATCCAAAATTTCAAGAAATATTACAAATGGGACTTGCTTTAGGATCAGGAATAGAGAAAAATGAAGATAAAATTTTAGAATATATTAATAAATGCCTAGAATTAAAATGCAGACTGATAGAAATTCATCCATTTCGAGATGGAAATGGGAGAACAATGAGAGCGTTAACCAATTTACTATTTAAATTAGCAAATATTCCCCCAATTTATGTAAAATTATCCGAAAGAGATAATTATTTAAAAGCAATGTCTTATGCCTTAGAAGAGGAAAATTATTCCCAAATTAGAGAATTTTATTACTATAAAATTTGCGATTCAATTTTGGAATTAGATGTAAATGACAAAATTAATAAAGAACCAACTTTAATAAAAATAAAATCAAAGTAAAGGAGAATTTATGAAAATACAAAACGTAAAAGGTTGTAATGACTATCTTCCACAAGAACAAAAAATAAGAAACTATATCAATGATAAATTAAAAGAAACATTTAAAGAATTTGGATATCAACCAATTGAAACTCCTATTTTATGCTATTATGATATGTTAATTGATAAATATGATGAAAATAATGACTTAGTAAAAGAAATCTATAAATTAACTGATCAAGGAAAAAGAGAATTAGGACTTCGCTATGATTTAACTGTTCCCTTCGCCAAATTTATTGCTTTAAATAAAAATCAAATCAGACTACCTTTTAAAAGATATGAAATTGCTAAGGTATTTCGTGATGGTCCAGTAAAATTAGGAAGAGATAGAGAGTTTACCCAATGTGATGTAGATGTTGTAGGATTATCTGGGCAAATGATAGAAGCAGAGTGCTTAAACTTATATGTTAATGCTTTCCAAAAACTAGGAATTGAAATTGAAATAGAGTATAATAGCAGAAATTTAATGAGAGGATTAATATTGGATTGTTCAGTTGAAGATGACAAAATTAGTTCTGTAATTACCATTATTGATAAAATGGATAAATTAAGTAAAGAAGAATTTAAAGAAACCTTACAAAAAATAGGATTAAATGATGAACAAACAGAAAAATTACTTCAATTATTTAAGTTATCATTATTAGAATTAAATGAAAAATATCAAGATACAAATATTAGAGAATTAAAAACAGGATTAGAGGAACTTAACTCTCTAAATTGCTATATCAATAGTCTAAATATAGATAAGTATTGTAAGTTTACACCAACACTAGCCCGTGGACAAGATTATTATACAGGAAACGTTTTTGAAGTATATGAAAAAACAAGAAAACTAAGTAGCAGTATTGGTGGTGGCGGAAGGTATGACAATATGATTACTAATTATATAGGGGATGGAAATACCTATCCAGCAGTAGGAATCAGCTTTGGTCTATCTTCAATTTATGAATTATTAAAGAATAATGAAGAAATTTCTAACAAAACAGATATTCAAATTTATTTAATTCCTATGGAAACAGAAGCATATACATTAAAAATAGCCAACGAGTTAAGAAAGAAAAACATTCACGTTATAATAGAAATGACTAAAAGAAAAATCAAAAAATGTTTTGAATGGGCAGATAAACAAAGTATTCCTTATGTAATTGTCATTGGTGAGAATGAAATCAAAACCAATCATTTTATGTTAAAAAATATGAAATCAGCAACCAGCAAGGAATATTCATTTGATAATATAGAACAATTAGTAAATGATATTAAAAATGTGTAATACTTGTTACATGTTTTTTTGTTTAAAAATAACAAATAGGGGGAAAAATGAAAATCGTTAATTTAAGAATGCACCAATTAAGAAAATTAAAAGAATTAGTATTAGAAAGAGGAACATTAAATACAGAAGCCTTAATGTTAGTTTTAAAAAAAAATCAAGCTAAAACAGAAAAAGGAGAAAGAATGCTATTTAAGTATTTAGATGCACAAGATGATGAAAAAATTATGGGCAGAAAAATGTATGCACTAAATCTATTAAATAGTTCAGAATATTATAAACAAATCAAAGAATTAATCATCCCAGATACAATTATAGTAGTAGATAATAAAATAGCAGGATTTGCTCTGCCATTAATAGAAAATCATACCAATTTAGGAATTTTTCTCTCCAAAGAAGAAAATAATCTCAGAAAAAAATTAGACTATTTAAAACAAGTAGGAAAAATTCTTCATCAAGTTCAAGAAGTAAAAGAAGAAAGCTTTAAAATGAATTTTGGAGACTTCAATGAATTTAATTTTATTATCGATAAAAGTGATATTGTTCGAGCTATTGATTTAGATAGTGTCTATGTAGGACAAGATGAACCTTCTCATACAGCATACTATCTTTTAAAAAATAAATATTTAGAGTCTATTCCTGATAAATATAAACTAAGCCCATCAGGAATAATGGTTCCAAATGATGATACAGATTTATATTGTTATAATATTATTTTATTAAATACCATCGCAGAAGAACCAATGCATAAAAAAGATATAGATACCTATTATAAATATTTATATCATTTAAAAGATATTGGAATAGATGAAGAACTCATCAAAATATTTTATTCTATCTATCACTCAAAACCAAACCAAAATCCACTTCCTCTTTTAAAAACAATTCATCCGGAATTAAAAGAAGAAATGTCATATAAAACATTTAAAAAAGAATATAAAATTAAAGATTAATGTATAAAAATCTCCTAACTACCTCAAGATGAAGAGTAGAAAGGAGATTTTTTATGGCACGTCATAAAGTAGATATCTGTGGCGTGAATACTGCGAATATGAAGGTTTTAACTAATGAAGAGAACAAAGAATTATTTCAAAAATTAAAAGAAGGGGACCCCTTTGCCAGAGAAGATTTAATCAGTGGAAATCTAAAATTAGTTTTATCAATTTTAAGAAAATTTAATGGTAAGACGGATAATTTAGATGATCTATTTCAAGTAGGGTGTTTAGGATTAGTAAAAGCAATTGATAATTTTGATATCAATTATGATGTAAAACTATCTACCTATGCAGTTCCCATGATATTAGGAGAAATTAAAAGATATTTAAGAGATAATTCTTCTTTAAGAGTAAGTCGAAGTATTAAAGATTTAGCTTATAAAAGCTTAAAATTAAAAGAAGAATTAGTAACAACAAATGGAATAGAACCAACAGATAAAGAGATTGCAACAATATTAGGCGTAACAGAATTTGAAATTTCTAATGCCTTAGAATCATTAAGAGAACCAATGAGTATGTACGAACCAATTTATAACGATGGAGGAGATACTATCTACCTTTTTGACCAAATTAGTAACAAAAAAGAAGAATATGACCTAGATTATAAATTAGCCGTCGACAAAGCAATGAGTAATTTAAAACCAAGAGATAAACAGATTATAGAAGAAAGATTTATGATAGGAAAAACACAAATGGAAATAGCAAGTGAACTAGGAATAAGCCAAGCTCAAATCTCTAGAATTGAAAAAAATGCGATTAAAGTACTGAAAAAGAACATTAAGGAATAAAATGAAGTAGGGTGGTATAATGAACTTATCTGACTTACAAGCCAAAGAAGTAGTAGATGTTGCAAGTGGAAAAAGAATAGGCTCAATTATTGATGTAATTATTTCTTCATCAGGAAATATTTCCAAAATTGTTCTAGAAGAAACAAGAGGAAGTAGAAGATTTTTAAGTACAAATAAAGATGAAGTTTATCTAGATTGGCAGCAACTAGTAAAAATAGGAGATGACATTATCTTAATTGATAGTAAAAAAAGTTAAAAAGATACTCTTTCCATTGAAAAGAATATCTTTTTATTATATACTTTACTTAAAGTAGGTGGTAAGATGAAAAAATTAAATAACAAAGGTTTTACTTTAATAGAAGTATTAGCCGTAATTGCTATCATTGCAATATTAGGATTGATTGCTGTACCAGGAGTATTAAATTCCATCAATAATAGCAAAAAAAGTAGCTATAACATTATGATATCCAATATTAAAACAGCAAGTCAAACTTTGTTTGAAGAAGTAAATTACATGAATGGAAAAGTATATAACTATGACGATTCTGGAACAAAAACAGCAACTCTCGTAAAAATAACAAATTCTAGCATTACAGTAAATCTCCAAACCTTAGTCAGTAATGGTTATTTAAAAGGAACCACTAGTGAAAAAGAAGGAGAAAAAAAATTAATTTTAACCAACCCAGTAGATGGCAAAAATATAGGAAGTTGTCAAATAGAAATCAAAAAAGAAACAAACATAACAACAGGAAAAGTAAATTATAAAATAGAATCAAAATCAACCACTAATTCTTCGTGTCCAAAAACAAATGAATATAACTAATCCTTACATAAAATAAGAAAAAATCATCTATACTAACAATAGGTGAATAAGATGAAAAACAAAGATAATTATACTAATATTGTTATTAAAGAAGCAAAAAAAGAATTATTCTATAAAACTATTACTTCAGTTTTTATCAGAGGATTATTATTAATCATTCCTATATTTTGGAGTAATACCATCAATTATTTAAGTGAAGCAAATTATCAAAAAACTTATTCCTTAATTATTGTTATCATTATTATTAGCAGTTTTTATTATATTTGGCAATACCTAAATCAAGTAAGTTGGTTTAGGTTTTATGATAAATTATATTTAGGTTATACCTCTTTAATTACCAAAAATAATCATGGAAATATAGGAAAAATTACCCTTGGTGAATATACTAACGTCATGAATAGTGACATTGATATTCTTTGTAATTTTTTAGGAAATGGAGTTGCAAGAGTTATCCAAGTTTTAGAACTTATTTTTATTTACTTTTATTTTCTTACCCAAAATATTTATATCTTTTTAATTACCCTTTTAATCTCTAGTCTAATGATTATCCTAATGATAATTTCTAGTAGTCAAATAAAAAATGAAAATATCAAAAGAAAAACATCACTAGATAAAAAAACCGTAATTGCTCATCAAATTTATGATAAGTTAAAAGATAAAACAATAGATGAAGCAACTTTCAAAAAATTTCATCAAAGTAATATTGAATATTTAAGATCCAATAAAAGATTTAATTTATTAGCACAAGCATTAATTTATTTAATTTTAGGAATTATTGAATTAACCAAATATGGAATTATCATTTATAGTGTATATTTAATTAGTATAGGAAAAATGGAAGTTGGAACAATTATCCTAGTCTATACCTATTACGATAAAATTATTACTAACTTTGAAGTTTTAGGAACAATTAGTGCTGAATATCAAAGTTTCTTAGTTTCTTTAAAAAGAATCAATAAATTAGGAGAAAACTCTTACCTAGAAAAAGAAGAATAAAAGGAAAATACTGATTCAGTACTTTTCATTCCAAAAGAAATAACCACCAAGTAATTTTTTTACTAAAAAAGTCTTTAAATCTATAAAATTTATGATATAATAGACAAAGTTAGAAAAAAAGAGGTGTAAAAATGAAGATTAGAAATATTGCAATCATAGCCCATGTTGACCATGGAAAGACAACTTTAGTTGATCAATTATTAAGAAAATCAGGAACATTCCGAGAAAATGAAGAAGTAGAAACCAGAGTAATGGATTCAAATGATATTGAAAAAGAAAGAGGGATTACCATTTTAGCTAAAACAACAGCAATTCATTATAATGGCTATAAAATCAATATCCTAGATACTCCAGGACATGCTGACTTTGGAGGAGAAGTAGAAAGAATTATGAACATGGTAGACGGTGTTTTACTAGTAGTAGATGCCTATGAAGGAACTATGCCACAAACTAGATTCGTCTTAAAAAAAGCCCTAGAAGCAGGAGTAAAACCAATCGTAATCATCAATAAAGTAGATAAACCAACAGCCAGAGTAGAAAAAGTAGTAGATGAAGTATTAGATTTATTTATTGAATTAGGAGCAGATGATGATCAACTAGAATTTAAAACAGCATATGTATCTGCTTTAAATGGAACAGCAAGTCTAGATCCAGATGTATCTACACAACAAGAAAGTTATGATGATATATTCAATTTAATTATTGATGAAATTCCAGAACCAAAAGTAAATCCAGAAGGAAATTTACAATTCCAACCAGCTTTACTAGACTATAATGATTTCGTTGGAAGAATTGGAATAGGAAAAGTTTCTAGCGGAAATATCAAAGTCAATGAAATGGTATCCTGTGTAAGATTAGATGGAAGTATCAAGCAATTTAGAATCCAAAAATTATTTGGATTCGATGGATTAAAAAGAATTGAAATCGATAAAGCCAGTGCTGGAGATATTGTCGCTATCGCTGGAATGCCAGATATCTCTGTAGGAGAAACTGTATGTAATATTGGGAAAGAAGAAGCATTACCAATTTTAAGAATAGATGAACCTACCCTAAAAATGACGTTCATGACCAACAACAGCCCATTTGCAGGAAAAGAAGGAAAATTTATAACCGCAAGCAAAATAGCTGATCGCTTATTTAGAGAAACGCAAAAAGATGTAAGTTTAAAAGTAGAGCAATCAGGAAATGAATCTTGGACAGTATCTGGTCGTGGAGAATTACATTTATCTATTTTAATTGAAAATATGCGCCGTGAAGGATTTGAACTTCAAGTATCAAAACCAGAAGTTATTATTAAAGAAATTGATGGCATCAAATGTGAACCATATGAAGATTTACAAGTAGAAGTACCAGAAGCAAGTGTTGGAAATGTCATTGAAGCACTAGGAAACAGAGGAGCAAAAATGGAAAATATGACTAATGAAAATGAATTAGTTAGATTAAATTATACCATTCCTTCTCGTGGATTAATTGGCTTTATGACAGACTTTATGACGATGACTAAGGGATACGGTATTATTAATCACACTTTCAAAGAATACGCTCCAATCGAAAATGTAAACATTGGAGAAAGAAAACTAGGCGTTTTAGTTTCAATGGAAAATGGAAAATCAACGGCCTATAGCATTGGAAACTTAGAAGACAGAGGAATTATGTTTATTGAACCAGGATGCGATGTATATGAAGGAATGATTGTTGGAGAATGTAACCGAGAAAATGATTTAGCCGTAAATGTTGTAAAAGGAAAACAATTAACCAATACTCGTGCTGCTGGATCAGATCACACTGTTGTTCTAAAGCGTCCTCGTCCAATTACTTTAGAATATGCACTAGAATACATCAATATGGATGAATTAGTAGAAGTAACACCAGAAAATATCCGTCTTCGTAAAGAAATTTTAAATACAGAATTAAGAAAAAAACATGATAGTAAGAAGTAGAATAGCATTGTCTATTCTCTTTTTTTGTAGAAAAATACTTCTTTAGCATTTTACTGGTGTAAAATAATTATTTTGTAAAATGATGGATTTATGATTAAAAAGTATTCAAAATATGTTACAATATTATTGAGTACCTAGATGGTGGTGATAATATGGACAATGTATTTGGAATTGTTATAACAACATTTCTTATCGCAGTTGGCCTTGTATTTTTAACTTTTGCCCTAACAAGAAGAAAAACTAGCAAAAAATACAAGGAATATATTAATGAATTAGATGTCGAAAAAAATCAACTCATTAACGTAAAAATTTTGTCGGAAATTACAAAAGTTCGAGGACTAGTAAAAACAGATAATTTAAAACATAAATTAGAAGATTGGGACAAAACATTTAATTATATTAAAGAAGATATGCTCCCTAAGATTACTGATCAAATTAGTGATGTAGACTTTTTAATTGATAAAAAAGACTATAAAAATGCAATTAAAAAAATGGCAGGAATTGAATTAGAAATTGGTTCTTTAAGAAGAAAAAGCCAAAAACTAATTGATGAAATTCAAATCATCACCAATTCTGAAGAAAGAAATAGAGCATTAATTACAAAACTAAAAGTAACCTATAGAGAGCTTCAAGCTAAATTTAATCGCTGTGAAAAAGATTATGGAGAGTTAAAAGATATCATTGCAAAAGAATTTACCAAAATAGATGAAAAATTTATTGATTTTGAAAATGCAATGGAAAATAATGATTATGTTAAAGTAGAAGAAATTGTAATTCTAATTGAAGAAGATTTACAAAAACTAAAAAGTATTTTGGATAATTTCCCTTCTATCTTATTAATGGCTAATATCTTAATCCCAGGAAAAATAGAAGAAGCAAAAGTAGCTTACTCTAGAATGCAAAGAGATGGCTATCCACTAGATTATTTAAATGTGGAATATAATTTATCGGAAATTGAGAAAAAAACCAAAGGAATCATGGAAAATTTAAAACAATTAGAAGCTAAAGATGCCGATATTGAACTAAAAACAATTCTAGAATATTTTAACTCTTTATTTAGAGATTTCGATAAAGAAAGAGAATGCAAAGATAATTTTAAAGAAGGATGCAAAAAGTTCCGTTACAAATTAGAAAAAGTAAATAAAGTAGTTTATGATATTTATATTCAAATAGACGATATTAAAGTAACTTATGACCTAACTGAAGAGGAAATGAACCGATTTAGTATTTTAAATCGTAATCTAGAAGTCATTAATGAAGATTTTAAATTACTGTTGGAACATGGTAAAAGCAAAACCTTTGCTTACTCTAAATTAATGGATGAATTAGATGGACTTGGAGTAAAACTATCTAGATTACAAGATGATTTAGACTATCAATTAAAATCAATCACAAGCATGCAAGATGATGAGTATAGAGCTAAGGAGCAATTAAATACCATTCAAGAATTGTTACATAAAGCGAAAATGAAGTTAAAAGATTATAAGTTGCCAGTCATTCCAAGTAGTTATTATGTTGAATTAAAAGAAGCACAAGATGCAATCAGAGAAATTGTAAAAGAATTAGATAAAAAACCAATTGTGATTAAAATTTTAAACATAAGGGTAGATACAGCAAGAGACTTAGTTTTTAAAATCTATAACAAAACAAACGATATGATTAAAATTTCTAGCTTAAGTGAAAAAATGATTCTTTATGGGAATAGATACAGAAGTATTTATCCAGAAGTTGATCAAGGATTAGAACAAGCAACAGCGTTATTTTACAAAGGTCAATATGAAAAATCTTTAGAAAAATCAATTCAAACTATTCAATTAGTAGAAGAAAATCCTATGAGTAAATTTAGTAAATAACTTTACTTTTTTTCTCTTTTATGGTAATCTCTTAATAGAAGATAAATAGAATAAAGAGGAGGATCATAATGAGTTTTATAGATTTTTTATTACAATATTACATTTGGATTTTAGGCGTGTTGATACTTTTAATTTTAATTGTAATTGGGGTTTTAGTAGATTCAAAAAATAAAGGAAAAGAAAAAAGTAAGGAGAGTAAAAAGAATGTTGCCCCTGTTCAGTCTTCAGAAACTATCCAAAATACTGAACCTGCTAAAGATAGTAATGTAACTTTAAATACCATGTTAAATTCAAATAATATGGCAAATAATAATATGGGAGAAAGTAGTTTAAATAGTATATCTCCATTACCACAAAATAATGGAATGGATAACAGTTCTCTTAATTCAATGGAGCAATCAGTACAGAACATCAATCCATTACCACAAGTAACTCCAATGGAACAACCAGTACAAAATATTAACCCAGTGCCACAAGTAAATCCAATGGAGCAACCA
>ENA-OPWR01001173-OPWR01001173.1-human-gut-metagenome-genome-assembly--contig:-NODE-1173-length-20843-cov-2.543439_pt1 | contig 20843 bp, 13 predicted proteins | sample MGYA00241507_ERZ502006 | MGnify/ENA primary metagenome ERZ502006 (study PRJEB25962, sample SAMEA2043041) | human gut metagenome | biome: human gut; feature: human-associated habitat; material: faeces...
TAGCCATAACCGCGAGGGTGAAGTGCCCAACCATCGGTATCTGTAATCCAGCCTTTGCCGTGGATGTTCCATGTACGGATGTACTCTTCAAGGAGGTCTACCTCTCTCGAGTCAAGCCCAGATAACCCAGATTTAATATAATTTAGAGTATCCTCTTTCTGCATACCACGAGTAGCACAATTAAGTGCAGAAAAGATGGCTAACATGAGCGGTTTCTTTGCGATTTCGTCCTTACGGCTCGCAAAATATACCGGGATATCATAACGGCGGCATACGGACGCAAGGATGGGCTCGTACCGCTCATAATCCGGCAGGACAATAGAGATGTCCTTATAGCGATACCCATTGCGTACAGCTCGCAGGATTGTACCTGCGATGTGCTGACATTCTTGGTAAGGGCTTGGGTCACAGAAGAGCCGAATAACCTTTTCGGCATCGCTTATGGCGCTGTCAGCTGCCGGGGTCTCATCACAGAGATGTTGCTGGAGATAGCTTAATGCAGCGTGATCCGCGCTATTATTGCCAGAATTGAAGACGTCATAATCCAAACCCTTGGCTTTGGCAAAATCGATGATTGACTGAGCGGTGTGGTTTGCATTTACACGGCCGGATTGCTCATCGCCAACACCACTGATGTCAAAAGCAAAATGAATATGATCAGCCTGCTGGATGAGCAGCTGGATAAGGCGCATCTGCTGGTGCGGAAAATCCGAAAAGCCGTCAACAAACCATGCGGAATTTTTCGCCCATTGTGTTTTTTCGATAATATTTACGATGTTATCGATGTGCTCGGCAGGGTCTAAAGCACTTTTCTGGCAAATGGCTTCGTACTCGGTGTACAGAGCCGCCATATCTTCGAGCTTGTTTCGGAGCACCGGAGAGACCTTCTCTGCGGTACTCCTTAGTTGCTCAATATCCATACCGGATTGACGTAACATGGAGTAATTATCAAGGAGTTTTTCCAAAAACTCAGGGCGAGCGGATAGGCCGCTGTACACCTTCAGGGCATGAGCTTTAGTGGAGTTGTCTGCTGCGAGTGCTAGGGCAAGGAGCCGACCTCCTTCGTCAAGCATATCGACGCGATCGCCGCATTCAGCATGAACTAAGTCGAAAAGCTCATCGAAGCCGACAACAGATACCCGATTATTGCTCAACGAGTTACCCAAGGCGGCGCAGACAGAGCGTGTGTATAGGAAGGTACTCTGCTCGGGGACCAACAGAAAAATGCGTCCGGCGTAAGAGACGGAAAGATTTTTAATCGAGTTAACCAGAGTTGACTCGCGTTTGGAACGGTTTAGTCCGGTCTGAATAGTCAACATCGTGCTCACCAACCTTGTTCTTTGATGAGCTTATTATATCACTAATTGAAGTTTTGTGCAACCCTTATTTTGCGGTTCGCAGGAATGAGAAAGGCCATCGAGCGGCGTTTGCTCGATGGCCTTGTGTGTTTGTTAGAATGCTTAATAATAGTCTCTTGAGTGAGAAATATCAGAGGGAATAACAAAAAAACGAAACCCCGGTGATCCCAGTGGGGTTTCGAGGGTGTGTCCATATGGAACATCTCTTATCTTTTAGTAAAGTATAAATAAAAACAATCGTTTTGTCAAGTTCTCATACTCTTTTTCGGCTATATTAAATCAGGTATGGATTTCAGCAAACATTTTTAATTTCTCCGTTAAAAAAATGTGGTTGCTATCGTTGGTAGTAGGCACATTTTTCATCATGTTTTACTACCATTAAGAAATACACAACTATCAAACGGGGTCCAGGGGGCGTGAGTGCGCTCACAGGTTTTACTACCATTAAGAATTACACAACTCTCAAACATGCGAGGGCAAGCAACCCGAACACGATAGGTTTTACTACCATTAAGAATTTCACAACAGTTCAAATAAGCATTTTGCGAACCCGCCGTTTTCACGGCCCACAGTGTGTGGATGAAAGAGATCTCTTTTGAGATCTCTTTTTATTTTGAATAAAAAAGATCGCAAAAGAGAAAATTGAATTGTTGAATGTGCTTTAATTATATCACTAACGGATTTATATTGCAATACTTATTATTCGATGCAAAATGATAATATAAATCTATTGTTTAGTCGAGAGATTGTGAATGCTATCCTAATAGTTGGCCACAGTGACACCGAAAAAGTTTACCATCAACATCATAAAGAATAACGGTATCTTTAGGTACAGTTGTTCCAGTAGCTGCTTTTGGGATCTCCACACTTTGCATTTCAGGAGGATAGATATTTGCCAATGTTTTAGGTTGCTCAGCAGAGGAAATAAGGCGTTCCATTTTACCTATTTCTTCGATAAAATCGAATCGCTTTCTTTCAAATTCACCTACTAGAATGCAGTAGAGGGTAATTGTTGTAGTAAGCAGATCATTCCTTTTATAATTGCTAACAAAGGCAGCGTTGTTAAAGCGGACATATCGTTTCTCATCAACCGCATAGGTATCATATCCGTCATAACTATCCATGACAGTTTTGAATTCTTTTGTATCCACACCGTCAACTCCTCCCTTGACAATTTTCAGATATCCACCTGCAACACGAAGAGACGTAGAAGAATTTTCTATATCTGATAATTGAACCTCGGAAATAGAAGTCAACAACGGTTTGAGTTTCTCAAATTCAGAAATTTCTGTTGAAGAAATTGTGGTTGTACTGTCACGATTGATCACATAAGAAGCTTCAATCTTTCCGGTGAACAGAAAAGAAATTCTTGATATCAGTGGAACATCAAGTTTCAGTTTTGCAGAAGCTTCCGCAGCAACAGAACCTTGCGATTGGATGGAATGCGCTAGATCCGTCTTTCGAGATAATTCACCATGGTCACACTCCTGAAGAATATTGCGGATTGTTTCTTTGTCAAAATATATAATTTTATTGATAATACTCTTGGACATTAATTCACCACCTTATCTTAAAGGAATAGCAGTTAACCTAGAAAATCGAGCGTCTGGCAAGGGACTTTAGCAAGTTCCTTGGGTTCGATTTTCTTTAATCCCCCACCGTATACTCTACCTTCATTCTCTATGGACTCGTTTCCTATAGAACGTAATATATCCCATATCTTATTCAACAATGTAGCATCCTCGGTGATTAGACGAGCCAAAGCAGGTTTTGGATAAAGCATTAAATATGAATTGGTTGCTACTGCATCTGAATGATTAAGTATAAATCTAAATGGACTATTATTTCCGGAACCTCTCCCCATATAAGAACACAAAAAAGGGGTTGCAGTTCGATTTTCTTGCATATACCATAGTTTTCTGCTCTTGCATAAGTATCTTTTAGCTGTAGTGTTTTTGCCTGTTTGAAGATAGCTCCACAACTCTGGACTTGTTTCTTTAATTTCATCTTCAGGCAAAGAACAACGCAACAGAAAATATGGAGTATCAATTTGTGGTACTCCCGTGTTGTCGGCCAACACTTCGTCTGTTTTAAGCTTTCTTGGACTTGGTAGAATTGGAATGAAGAAAGACATATCCAATCTTCGTTCTTCAATCTGTTCTTTTGTTAAAATAAAGAAATCATTATCACCTGTGGCTAACCCTCGCTTTATATCAAAATAGTCACCAAGTTGTACTGTGACCTCCATATCAGTAGTGCGAGCATCCTGCTCAGGAAATCTTGTCCACTTTCGTTCCGTACGAAGGACCGATTTTTTTACCATTTTTTTCTTTTGAGGATCAGTATGTGTACCTCCAAAAGTAAACTCAACGTCATAATCGTCTTCGCACTTCTCGTTTACAAACCATACTACTGCAGATGAAACCAGCGCATCGTTAAACTGGTTATTTTGAGGATCATATCGATGTATGCGAAGAAGGCGAACATTATTTAAGAGATATTCCTTTATAGATTCGCCATAGTTTACATCCATAAATTCACTTGGGATTAGCCATCCGCTTATTGCTCCTGGTGCTAGCCATTTGTGTGATAACAGCATAAAATAACAATACAGACCAGCAAGTCCAGATATATTAATACCAACTTCGTTGCGTACTAATGTGCTAAGTCGAGTCTTATCCTCAGCAGTAATATAATGATGCCTTACATAAGGTGGATTGCTGATAAGCAAATTAACCTGGTGCCCATTGGGGTCTTGAGAGGTGTAGTCTAAATTTTTTGCCTCAAGCCCATGATCTAACCACAGGGAAGATGCTACATCAAAATACTGTTTATCAATCTCATAACCAATGCAATTCCTTACAGATTTGTCTTTGTGATTTCTTAGTACTGCAGAAATAAATGCACCGGTTCCAACAGCGGGCTCAAGAAATGAAATATCGTTATCAGAAAGAATACTTAACCCATATGCAACAATCTCATCAGCTAAATCAATAGGTGTAGCAAATTGTCCCATTCTTCGACGTTCTTCAATTTCCTTTTTGCTGTCTATTTTTTGCTGCTCATTCATACGAATACGCTCAACAGTTATTAGATCCCGAGATGATCCAAATCGGAGATTCTGTGTTCCCATATCCAATCAATCCCTTCTGCAGCTTCATATCCCAAATAACCAGAATCAAAATATCCACACAAAAATAGGGAATAACATACTGAACGGCCATAGGTATTTCGAAGCTGCTGCATTTTTATAGCTTCTTCTTTTCTTCGCTTATTAACATTAGTAAAATCTCCAGCCGATTTCGCCTCGATCATCAGAGGAAGTTTTCCAACTTCTGCTGATATAGGCATAATCAAAACATCCACAAGGATGTTTACTTTCTCGTCAGATTCGATTGATACATTAACAGGAACATTAGTGTGGAAAGAGTATGTTCCGGGTTCCATACAATTAAACTTTATGCCAGCGGCAGCTTCACGGTAACCTTTTGCTTTCAAATAGTCTGCAATAGCTGCAAGTTGACGTTTTTCTTGCGCATTTCGAATTATCGGGTTTGCAACAGCGCCGCATAATCTATCGGCAACAATAGTAGCGGAACGCTGGAGTTCCACACCAGTTGGTTCTCTATTCGCATCGAGCCAAACGAAAATATCTGGATCTGCCATTTTTCTAATTGTTCGGGATATTTTCTCAAGTTCAATAGCCAACACATCTGATTTCATTCTTGGAGAAACATGAGGGTTCTCGACATCTTCCATATTGGCGACAAGACTTTTTGAAGCACCTGCCAACCCAACCAATCTGTCACGTGCGATTGGAGGACAAGTGGACATACGCAGAATAGGCAAAACTTCTGGATGCGATTTTAATACCTCTACTGATATATCTGATAAATAACGAGTAATTTCTAAAGCAGCCTCAACCTGATTCGCTGTATGTATCCTTGTTTCTCTAAAGGCCTTAGGGGGCAAACTCCATAAAGATATACTTTACCTGCTGGAATTGAAAACTCGGTGATATCAGTAAGCCATTTCTCATTTGGTCTTTCCGCACTGAAATCACGTTGAATCAGATTGTCAACTTCAGGGCTGATTTCTCCCTTATATAAACTATATTTTCTCTTATGCGTGGTATATGGAACTATAAGATGCTCCTGCTGTATAATGCGTCGAACTATCTTCTCGGAAACGGTTATACCTGCATTTTTTAGGTGAGCATGAATTCGTCGATATCCATAGCTGCAATACGCTTCTGTAAACACGGTCTTGATTTTGCTGCGCAGCGCAAAGTATTTATCCTGTGCTTTGAGAACATTAGTCTGATAACAATAGCTGCTCTTTCCCTTCCCAGCAGTTCATCTTTCCATTTGTACAAAGAGGCCCGGCTGACTCCATGTTTAGAAGCAATTTTTTCAGCCGAGGATTCTCGAATGCAAAGATCGATTACAGCCTGTTCTTTTTGATCCTGCTGTAATTTTACCACTGGGGACCCAGAATGACAAGGATGCGTTGACCTGCCGATATCCTCTTTTAGCCAGTTAAACAATGTTGCTCTACTGGGATATCCAAGCTTTTTTACAGTGCGCGCCAGGTTTTGACCATATTCTTGATAATATGCTACCGCTGCCCTGCGCTGCTCCATAGTGTATTTGCACCGACGCCTGCGCCGGACACATTTCGCATGCAAGTCACCTCGCGTTATATATTCCCGATACCATTGAAGCAGTGCCTGATGTGACGGATATCCCAGCTCTCTAATCACAGCTGAAAGGCTGTGGTCATATTTTATATACAGCTTTACCGCTCTAAGCCGTTCCTCATAAGAGTACATATGTTTTCCTCCTTGCAGAGGTCCAAGATTTCGTCCGCAGCCCCAGAAATTCATTGACATTTACAAGAGATGCGAAAAGGCCTATCGAGAGCAACTGCCGCATTGATGAGCAATAAGAAAAGACCTATCAACAGTGATGATACTGCTGATAGGTCCTTTTATTATGTGGGTGGAATGGACTACTCATCTTCGCCCGAGTATTCCCTTTTCGATTTATTCCGGGATGAGATCTTCTTTTGACTTGCACGCAGAGTGCATGCTGCTTTGCTGCGATGTGGGAGTAACTCAGTTATCCGCGTTCTCATAACTGGGTAATTTTCTCGAAGAATCCTCTCTTCTTCTTCGGTCCAAGGAAGCATGTGCGGCTTGGCCAATCCAATTTTTCTGGCGTGGGCCTGGCATGCACGGTATGTGCGATAAGGGAAACGCGTAAAGCACGCTTCTCCTTCAATCGGGTAATATTTGCGTAGTATTTCGTTGTCTTCTTTGGTCCAACGAGCATACTCTTTTTTTGCTCCTGTAGAACGAATTTTCAGTTCACTGGCCTTGGAAGTGCAGTTCGTAGCAGTGCGATTCGGCAGGCGTTTGACAACGCGTGCGCCTTCTTCCGGATAATACTTCTTCAGAATCTCAATCTCTTCCGGGGTCCAGCTGTTGCTCCGCATGTACCGTACTTCTTTATTAGATGAAATACCAAGAAATCTCGCTCGCAGTCTACATGCCTGACGTGTACGACCATGCAATCTCTTATTTATAGAAGAACCTTCCGAAGGGTAATACTTTCGGCAGATTTCATCTTCTTCTTCCGTCCATTGGCGCCGTTGCTTTGGATTCTCTACATAATTCGATTCAGACATAAACAAAAGCACCTTCTTTCGTGAGTTTCAAAACTCGTAATTTTGTTTGGGCTTGAATCATTTATTTTGATTATTATATCACTCTTTGATTCTTTTGTCCAGATATAAACAAGCCGGGCGTTGTGATGGCGAAATGACACGGGATTCCAAACCCAGTTAGCGGGCTACTGGGTTTGGAAGTCGAAAAGATAATAGTAGCAGAGCTTTTGCCATTTATCCCACTCAGTTTGAAGATTCTCAGGAAGATGGTCGATATCATAGATAGTGCCGTTTTCTCGGGAAACAACACCTGCCTCGTGAGCAACCGATATTTTCGGGTAGATACGATACATAATCAGATTGGGCAGTGCAGGCAGATCGAAGCCGGCCTGCTGTGCAACCATTGCTCCAAGAATGCTTGGGCTGACAACGATGTCTTCTTCAGAAGGGCTATCATAGTTTGTCCAGATAATGAAAGGAGTTGCAGAACCGATCAGTCGCTGCTCTTGCGTCGTTTTATCCGGATAATACGTTTTAACGAGTTCAGAGGCAAATGAAGGCTGATGGTCGCCGAAGAATACAATCATTGTAGGCTCATCTATGCTTTTGTAATGCTCAATCAATTCGCGTAGCGCTTCATCGCTGTACTGTATAAGAGAAAGATATGTTTGGATATCATCGGCTTGTGAGCTGTTCTGTAATTTTGATGGTAGAGGGGCTGTATTCTCAAATTCAAGACCACCTTTTGTATTGATTCTGGAGTAGTAAGGTATATGGTTTTGAATTGTGACATTGAAGATGAAGTTTTTCTCCTTTTTGTTACCGTCCGTTAGCTCAAAGAGGTCTTCAAAATCGCATTTGTCGCTGTACAGGCCCAAAAGCATTCGATCCTTAGACGTATACTTGTCCGGATCGGTCTCTTTGAATATCATGTTATCAAATCCTATGAGCGGATAAACGAGCGGTCTACTCCACCCCTCTTGGTTGTATGGATGAAATGCAGTGGTTGTGTATCCTGCTTCTTTTGCAAGAGAGACCATAGAGGGCATTTTGTGATCCAGATAAAGTTGATATGCTACAGTCTCATACGGTAAAAAGGCTTGACTTTGCCAGGTGAGGAACTCATATTCAGGCAACGCAGTGCCTCCTCCAAATGCCGGGGATATCGTCCATCCTTTTCGAGTATTCTCTTTGAGGCTGTGGAGAAACGGCGTATAATCATATCCCATTTGAGTTGGCCGTTCATAAACATCAAAATCCATGAACGCTTCACTCATAATGCAGATGATATTCTGCGGCTGGGTTATATCTTCCGCCTGCTTGGTACCGATTTCTTCGATGAGGTCTTCCGCTTCCTCGGTGGAATACCCTTCCGGAGCGGATACCTTCTGTTTCATACCTATTAGAATGAAATTCATGAGAAAACCGTTATCTTGAGTAAACCACTGCTGTGGAAACAGATCGAGCCATGTGCGAACCGGCTCATAACCTATTGCGCCAGTCGCCACAATGGATGAGATAAGGGCACCCGTCAGGTACGCTTTCCAATGTTTACGGGGCGTTTCTCTCTTCTGGACAAATACCACTACTAATAGAATATAACAGAATAAGAGAAAAATTCCGTGAAAAACGTAGTCATCTATGCTCAAGCTGAGTTTGTCACCGATGGCCCACACGGTTTGCCAACTTGTAAAATCTGATGGTACCAGAATTCGATTGCGGTATATCAGGACATAGTGGTTTATCAGACCCACAAAGCCCCATAACACAGGGTATGAGATGGCTACAAATTTTCGTTCTCCGAATACCAATGTTAATACGCCGAAAATTGCGGCATACATCAGTAGGTTCAGTATCAGTGAGACTGCACCGAAGGAGCTGGTATTGTTCCCTACTCCATTCAGAGCCTCAACAACAGAAAAGGCCATAAACGGGCTGCATATATACAGGATTTTACTGACAATCTGTCTGCCCTTCTCAGTTTTAAACCAGCTTTCGAGCTGTTTATAGGGTGTTTTGAGTTTGTTAAGATGCTGCATATTTGTTACCCCATGACGTTAATGGCAATATTGGGCGTCAAATAGGCACTGTATTTTTGCCCGTTTGCACTGATCGCCATCATTCCCTGGGGCGTCGCGATTTCTTCATCAAACACCAGCCCCCAGCAGCTCTCATCATTTGGCAATTCCAGATACACCGGATGTCCGAACAGCACATAGAGTTCTTCATTGGAAAGTTCCAAATGTTCCATGGCCACATGCCGAGCTGCAAGGTTGGAGATAGCCAGATTATATTTCGTCAATCGCTTCGAAAGGAACGACAGCATGATATCTTGCATAAAGCCGGCACTCGTATCACGGTACTGGGACGCTTCAGCAGCGTTGCGGCGGCTGAGGAGCGTGATCATGCGAGTATCATTGGTTATGCTGAAGGGCTCGAAAGACGTATGATATCCGAGCAGCCAGATGACAGAACAGTTGAAAGCGTGAGAAATGGATATCAGCTGCGTTGCTGTCGGCTCGATTTCGTCATGTTTTAGTAGAATATCTATTTCTCTTACAGATAATTTCGTTTCACGCGAGAACCAATCGACAGAGTTTCCATCCATCAAGGTTTGAAGTCGATCACTCGGCAGAACGATAGGGCTTATAAAGCCATCTGCAAGCAAATCATTTTGGTAGGAATGATGCGATTTCAATTCATCATTTGTAATATCTCCGGAAGGGGATTTTTTTCTTCGGAGAAAGTCTGTGGCAAAACCCATGAACAACCTTCTTTCAAATTTTACGGGATGCGATGATCGCAATCCACATGACTATATACGCTGGTGCTATATAGGAGCAAAGAGGGATGCTCTCCCCCTTTTGATGCCTTTTTTGCTTCAGCTTATCTACGATAAAATGCAGGACGACTGTAAGAGCCAGAACAATGGCTACTCCAATCAGGCCTAAGAGGAATGACAGTGAAAGATATAGCTTTAAATCGCCGCCACCGGATTTGTAGTGACACAGCTTATTTAAAATTAGCAGTATTACTATCATGCACACAAGGTTCAGTATCTGCGATAGAAATGTATTCGGAGAAAGGCATCCGCACAGGAGGATTATCAGTGGAATCGAATTAGGGATTGTCCGAGATTTATAGTCGGTATATGCTCCGAAACAAAGAGCAATTCCTGAGATTATGTAGCCTATAATAGGAAGCACGAATTTAATTTCTGGCATCTGATATATATCCTTTCCGGAGCAAACATGCAATAAATAGTATTCACGGTATATTGGAATTATAGCATTGTTGGAGCCAAACGTAAAGCCTTTACAATTAGACGAAAAACAGGACCGGATTTTCGGTCCTGTTAGATATGCAAAAGGGACTGACCATATCTCGTGGTCAGCCCCTTCTATTCGTGGATTACTATTTTTGCGAACGATACAGGAAAGAAACGATTTGAGCACGGGTGCATCTCCCGCTCGGATTATATCGTGCTTCCCCGACACCGCTTGTGATACCGTTCTTCTCTGCCCAAGCTACTGCATCTGCATAGTAGTCATTGACATGGATGTCCGTAAAGCCGGGCTTTGTATTAACCGACGGCGAGCCAGCTGCGCGATACAGGAACGCTGCCGTCTGCCCACGCGTAACCGTGGCATTGGGTTTAAAAGCACCATTACCAGTACCGTTAGTAATCCCCTTCTCTACGGCCCACAGAACAGCTTTGTAATAGTATGCGTTCCGGTCGATGTCTGCGAACTGAACATCTCCGGTGTTATTCGGCTTGGGACAGCCTGCAGCTCTCCAGAGGAAGGTAACCATCTGGGCACGAGTGCAGGACGAGTTCGGACTGAAGGTGTTTGCACCGGTTCCTTCGGCAATCCCCTTCTCTACGGCCCACTGTACAGCTTCTGCATAATAAGCAGTAGAAGGAACATCCGCGAAGCTGATATTATGCTTCTCTTGGATTTGCCTGAACGAAACGGTAATGATTACCTTGCCATCCGGCATGCTGAAGCTGTACTTGCGCTCTCCCTTATCCGTCAATGTCAAGCGGTTACCATTCTGATCCACTGCAGACAGATTGCTTACCTCATAGCCAGTATCCGGCTTTACAGTAATCGTCACGGTACTTCCCTTCGCGGCCGTAGTTGGAACAGTTACCGCACCGTTTGCAGTTTTCTGCACACTTACTGCATAGCTCGGAACGGACGAAGAACTGCCGCCGCTGGAACTGCTGCCAGAGTTGTTGGAAGCAGGTTTTGTAACCGTAATCACTGCCATATTGCTGGTCGTTCTTGCAGTCTTGCTGCCATCAACCGTATCATTAGTGTTGGTCGCCACAACGAAGTAGTAATAAGTGCCCCCTTCATCCGTAGACGGAGTATACGTTACGTTCGTTGCATTTTCGATTGCCGTACCGGTGAAGTCCGTCTCAGACGAAGCGCGATACCACTGATAGCTGATGGTGCCGCCATCACTAACAGTCGTTGTACCATTCAGGGAAACAGCAGTATCTCCTACGTTGTACTGGGCGCTACTGAGTTTGATAGCATCTGGAGTAACGGCATCAACCGGCGCCGCATCTGCTGTAAAGGTCCAGTGACCCGTATATTTTACGGTCGTGCCATCAACAGAAGAAGTCCAACCGCTGAAGGACCAGTGACCGCTTGCGCCATTCTTATCTGCCGAGGAGGTAGACTCGCTGGTATATGTCTGTTTATCCAGTGCAGCTTCTGCGTCTGCGATGTTATCATACTGTGCCTCATCCACCGGGAGAGCTGCATCATCCGGGAACTCACTGCCCCAATCATAGAGGACAGAATAGCTTACAGACACCTCTGGCTCCATTACTGCAATAACGGCCATGGTGCTTGTGACGCTTGTAGTCTGGCTGCCTGTTGCCGCTGTGTTGGTATTGGTCGCTACTACATAGTAATAATAGGTGCCGGCTTTATCCGTGGGCGGCTGATATGTCGCATTTACAGCACCATCAATAGCCACTCCGTTAAAGTCGTCTGCATTGGTGCCTTCGTACCACTGGTAAGAAATTGTTCCTTCATCGGATGCGGTCGTCTCACCATTCAGTGCTGCGGCCGTATCGCCCTGCTTATACGAAGCATTCATCAAACTGATTGCTGTTGGTGTAGCCGCGTCCACCTTTTGAGTTTCAAAGAAGGTCCAGTGACCAGTAAACTTTACGATCGTACCTTCAACGGATGCGGTCCAACCACTGAAAGTCCATTTTCCCTGCTTGCCGTCTTTATCCGCAGTTGAGGTGGAAGCGTTGGTATATGTCTGCTTGCTCAGAGCAGCTTCTGCGTCTGTAAGATTGTCATAGCTTTCATCATCCTTCGGCAATTCTACATCCGATGGATAATCGTTGCCCCAGTCGTATACGACAGAATAGATCTCCTTAACAGCTGGTACCATGACCGTAATCGTTGCCATTGAGCTCGTGACGCTGGCCGTCTTATTTCCGGTTGCATCTCCATTGGTATTCGTAGCCTTTACGAAATAATAGTACGTTCCGGCCGTGTTGGTATCAGGAGTATAAGTGGGTTCCGTAGCACCACCAATGACGGTTCCTTCAAAATCATCCGCTGTGGAAGCCTGGTACCACTGATAGGTGATTGTTCCACCATCGGCGGCCTGCGTTGTTCCGTCGAGAGCAGCGGCCTGCTGCCCTATTTCATAGTTTGCACTGATGAGTGTAATATCCGCCGGGGCTTGCGCATCGGTCGGGGCACTGAAAGGATAATATCCTTCGTAGTCCGCTTCAAACTGAGCCAGCTCATCTGCCGTGAGGAGTTCCACACCCTTTTCGACCGCTGCCTTCTCAACAGTGAATTTCGTGATGTCCCAGAAGTCTGCCTGTTTCGGATGTTCTTCTTTCAACTTATCCATATAGGCATGCATCACAGTCGCGTACTGCGATGTAAGGTCGCCCGCGCCGACACTGCCATCCGAGGCAATCTGCTGCAAGCCGCGTGCCGTAACAACATATTCAGCCGACTGGCTGGGACGCATGGAAACAGTAGGTGCGGTATTGGAATAAACGGCCGTACTGCCTCTTCCAGGCTCAGCTACATAGATTTTAACCTTGTACCCCAGGCCCAATTCGACCGTATCTGTCGGCGCGTAGTTACTCTTATTACCGATGTACTCTTTATTGTAGCACCGGCTTCCTTTTGTATCGTAAACTTCAATGGAGGCATACGCAGTCGAGAAGTTATCATGCGGATGACAATTACGGTGTTCTACCGTCAGTTTGCCGTCCTCCAAATCAAATCGCATAATACTGAACAGACCGGAGTACCAACTACATAGCTGATACGTCCAATCAGAAAATTGAGTCGCTCCAATATCCTTCGGCGTATCAGGTTCGGTTATCTCGAATGTGCCCGTACCACTTGAACCCTCATAGTTACCGATACCGGTTGCAATAACCGTCGCAGTACCTACATCGGTGTTGTTTACATAAGAGACCGTATAGTCTTTATTTTCGGTCAACTTCATCTTGCCGGACATAACCGTGATACCGGTCGTAACAGGCTCACCGGTATAGCTGATGTTGGTCGGGCTGGTGGTGACAGCCAGCTTAACGGATTTTGGGGTAATCTCGAAGGTCGTGCTGCCGGAAATGCCCTTGTAGTTACCAATGCCGTTTGCAGTGACAGTTGCAGTACCGATATTGGTGTTGTTGGAATACGCAAGAATATAATCGACGTTACGCGTCAGCACTTTATCACCAATCTTGACCGTTGCATCCGGACGTTTGGCACCATTGGAGAACGCTACTTCACTGTATTCGCTCGTAACATCGAAAGATTTGGGCAGGCTGTCCGGCAGCTTGATCTCGAAAGTAGTTTCGCCGCTGCAATCGCTGTATTCACCCAGGCCATATACACGAACCCGTGCGGTGCCAACATCTGTGTTGTGCAGCCATTCGGCATGGTAGTCATCTTCGCTCAGTTTGGTATTCCCTACTGAAATGTCAAGATGCGGAGTTACAGCAGAACCAGTGTAGTCCTGTGCCGGGATATCGGCAATCTTCATCTCGCGGATACCCTGATCAAAGGGATAATAGCCTTCATATGCCGTTTCAAACGCCTTTTTGTACTTCTCTGGCAGTTTTGCGACCGCAGCATTTACTTTTGCCTTTTCGGTCGGGAATTTCTCGGCATTTTGGAAGTCTGCCTGCGGATTGGATGACTTCAGATTATCCATGTAGGCGGTCAGAACCGAGTAGTAGTTATCTTCATCGAATTTCTCGACCGGTGACAGCATTTTTAGACCGTATTCGGTTACCTCAAACTTAAAGGTTTTCTGATTTGGATTATTATTCTTCGAATCATTATAGACCAATGACACAGAATTCACTGCCGAAGACTGCACATAATAGCCGCGTCCCGGTTCTTGGTGAAAGGTTTCGATTGTATAGCCCGGCTCGATGTGGATGGTGGTATCCTCTTTTGGGGTGCCCTTGCCGCTCATCTGCTTGTTGTAGACTTCCACGCCGTCGACATCGCATACTTTGAGAGACGCGAAATTATCAATATAGGTATGCGGCTGGCACTGCACCGATGTGATATGCAAGGTTTGGTTTGCCATATCCGTTGTAGCGGTGCAGAATATACCATTATAGGTGTACGTCGAACCAAAACGGAATGTCCAGTCTGCAAACTCACTGGCAGCGGTCACTTTCTCTGCCGTAACGGTATAGACAGCATTCTGTCCCTCGCCGACTACTGCATAACCCACACGGTTGTTCAGAACAATATTTTGTCCATCCTTTGCTGTGGGCACGATGATGTTATAATAGCCAATCGGCAGATCAATCGTCATATCCTGTGCGGTGATTTCTACTTCTTTGACCGTATTCACACCATCCGTAATACGGAGCTTCTGCCCTTCTGTTACTGCAAAGGAGGTGTCATCCAGATGTACTGCCAATGTACCAGTGATTGCATCAGCAGACTTGAAGTAATTCAGTAGTTCCTGCGTTTCCACCAGAGAGTATTTACTTGTCAAATGCATTGCTTGGCGAATGGTTTCTGCTGTTGCATCGTCGCTGACAAGGTTTCTCAGTGGATATACATTCTGATATGTTTCGGCTTCGATGAGCGCCTGTTTTACGCTGTCTGAAACGGTGAAGCCCCACATATCAAACCAAGCCGATACGTTGTAGCCACTGCCGCGTGTATAAGCATCTACATAGAAATCATGGCCGCCCAGATTGGCGATACCATTCGCCTTATTGCTGCGGTAAAGCTGGTAGGCATACGCAGAGGTTTTCTGAGGACCTAACTTATCCAGCATATTGACCCAGAAATACAGCTTGCTGCCGTAATTATTGGTTTTGAAGTAACCATTTTCAGCACGTTCCTTCTCGTGCCCTGCTCGGGCTGCTTCCGAGGAGTTCAGCCAGCGGCCGGCACCGAACGCAGAAACCTGGTAATAGTGCGCCATGACATTGTTCCAGATCTCCGCTGAATTGAAGTTTACGGTATCATAACCATGACCGACCTCATGGAGAGGTCCCCAGTTTCCGGTATTCATATAACCAATAAGCGAGTCGCCATTCGGCGCTGTTTCCACTACACTGTAGTATGCTGCGCCGGCACCATGTCGGTTGACCTTGATGAAATATCGTGTGCCGCTGTCCTGGTTCCAGACCTCAGTCGCATTTTTACTCAAACCAACAAAAGAATTGTACTGCCGGATCATGTTATCATACCACAGCAGCAGGTCATCCAAAGAACCAACTTGGTTGTTCGTCTTGTCTCTTGCAGGCACGAGCCAGATAGTATACTCGGATAGGAACACTGCAAACGGCGCGTTCAGCTCATCCCATTCCTTGTAGAACGCAGCCTCATCTCCGCCAAATTCATATACAGGCAGTTTCTCAGTGCCCTCAACGGTGAATTCCACTTCCGGCTTCTCACCGTTCGCACTGTATACACTGGAAATCAGGGGCACACTGTCTGCTATAGCTGTAATCTCAAGCCATGATCCATCCTTATTCAGCGTATATCTCTGCTCGGTTTGGCTGTCATCATTGCGCATTTTCAGGGTCAAATCCTGACCAAGCGCGGTATTTGTCTGACGAATTTTGAATGTTGTGCCCTTTGGAACCCAAATACCAAGATGCTGACAGTCATGCCCGTTACCCTTCGTGGTACCGGCGCCATTTTCATAGCTTGTGTTTCCGACAGTGTACAACTGCTGGGTTTTCGTCTGCGATTGCTGTGCATCCAGTGTGACGGCTGTGTTGCTCGTGTCTGCCGGGAGCGCATAGGCTACCGTACTTGCCGGGCCGGCTGCCAGCGTTACGGCCATAGCAGCTGCGGTCATCCGAACGGCTGTGTTATTTTTCTTGCGGTGTTTTTTCATTTCTTTTTCCTCTCTGGGGTGCTCGCTCGAGCTTCCACCACTGGAAGCGTATTCTTGCATGTACAATTCTAACACAGTATTTTCGACAATCCTACATATTTCTTTTGCTTATGCCAAAAGAAAAGCAGGGCCTCGGATGAGGCCCTGCTTTCAAAGTTGCGATTATAAATACCCGGGCGAGAAAACCCATGATTTCAATCGTGGGATGATAGCCGTCATTAGGCTTGACCGTAACCGTGACCGTACTGCCCTTTGTGGCGTTCTCGGTACCGGAGGCTTGGGAACACCGTCCGGGCGAATAATGTGTCACTGCTCTGCTCAATCACTCTGAGTGGTCTGAGTTGCATTCCGGTCACACCAATGAACCCAAGACCGTATTACGCAAGCTCGTGTCTTCCATTTCTATAGCCTTGATAAGCGAATTTCCGTCGCTCAAAATTATCACTTGCTCACGGCTACGAGTCACTGCAGTATAAAAAAGATTACGACGCAGGAAGAAACTCATCGAACTGAAGAGTGGAATGATTACCTTTGGAAATTCGCTGCCTTGGCTTTTATGAATCGTAATCGCATAAGCCATCTCCAGATTAAAAGTATCATCCTTCGTATATTTCACGGCCGGTTCATCATCATAGAACTGAACAGCCAATACATACTCATCGTCATCATCTATTTCTGTTTCAGGATCTATATCAGAGTGATTATACACTTTCGACACAAATCCAATATCTCCATTGGCGGCGCCTTCTATATTTCGGGTTTGCATGACCTTATCCCCTACTCGAAAACGCTTATTACCAATTTCGATTTCTGCCTTATCCGAACCGGGCGGGTTAAGAATGTCCCTTACTGCCTCATTGATGCTGTTGGTAGAAGCGGCGCCTCTCTTTTTCATCGGGCAGAGAATTTGTACATCGTTCGAGATCCCGATATCGACGCTCCGTTTCACAAGAGCTTTTATAAAAGCCAATGCCTGTGCTTCGTTTTCGAGTTGCTTCAGGAAAAAGTCTTTTTTTGAATACGTCAGAGAAGGGACGCCCTGTCTGATGTTAGCTGCATTGTAAGGAATAAGACTATCTTCTTTCTGTCTGAAGATGCGAGTAAGGCGCGTGCTTGGGATTGATGGGCACGACAACATTTGCCGTAAAACATTACCCGGCCCAACCGACGGCAACTGATCGGCATCACCAAGAAATAGAACCTGAGTTCTGGGAGAGATGCGATACATGAGATTAGCCATCAGCTCTGCATCTATCATGGACGACTCATCAACAACGAGGAGATCTGCATCGAGTTTGTCTTCTGCAGCGCAGGGTTCGTCAAAATCCGTGTGTTCATCAGGACGAAGCTCAAGGAGATGGTGCAGCGTAGACGCCTCCATCCCGATTTGCTCGCTCATTCGACGTGCAGCACGACCCGTTGGGGCCGCAAGAGCAATTTCTGCGTCCGGATATTCTTTGATGAACGACTCTACAAGCACATGTAAGCTTGAAGTCTTACCAGTACCGGGACCGCCCGTAATAACTGATACAGGCGAAGAAAGTGCCATAATAGCCGCTTCCCTTTGTGTATCATCGAGTTTGAAGCCCAGGGAGTCTTCGGTTTCTTTGACAATATCCTCCCACTCTTCCTTGTTCTTTCTTGGCTTGCCGTTTTTGAGTATAGACCGAAGAGCCAGAGCAGCCGTACATTCCCATGTGTAGGCTGCTGGCATATAGATTCTCTGATAAGCTGTGTCCGGCTTGTCACCCTCAACAGAAATAATCTTCAGAGTTTCTTCCTTAAGCATGGTATCGATTACTGTATCCACTTGCTCAGGTATTATTTCTGCATCGATGTTGGGGCAGTTCAGCACATCTTTTGAACAAGCCATTTTGCAGAGTGTTTCTCTCGGAAGAAAGAGATGCCCAGCATTTTGCGCTTTATCCAGAGTAAAGATAATTCCGCCGGCAATACGGAACTTGCTGTTCGCAAAGGCACCCAGCGATCTTGCAAGCTCATCTGCTTTTGTAAAACTGAAACCACGCACTTTGCATAACTCATACGGATTATTCCGTACAATAGCAGCGGCGCCTTTGCCTAATTTTTTGGAAATGTTTTTTATGGCCTGTGAAGTAAGACCGAGCGGGACTAAAAGCCTTGCCAAAGCGTGATAATCCTGATTAGTGATGTAAGACGATAAGATTTTTTGAAGTTTTTTGTGTTTGATTCCGGTGATAGTCAGCAGTCGCTGCGGTTCGTCCTCAAGGACATGAATGCAGTCGCTTCCAAACTGGTCGTAGATCAGCTCTGCTGTCTTTTCGCCGATGCCCTTGATGAGTCCAGAACTCAGATAAGAAATAACTGCCTCTCTTCCCTCGCCGATATGATCCCGGCAGTCGGATACGTGCAGCTGCAGCTGTCCCGTGAACTTCTTATTAGGCTCCCATGTGCCTGATAGAAGGACTTTTGCGCCAACCTTTGTTCTTATACCCTCGCCAAGAGCCACAAATACAGCTTCGCCTCTGGTAGATGCAGCTAGAAAGTCTATGCAGGCATCTTGTGGAATATCGCGATATGCAGTTTCCATTTCGCAAATGGAGAAAAGATCTCGTTCAAACCGTATTTTTCGTACCTTGCACGGAATATCGATTGCTTGATTGGGCATAGAATCACTTCCTTCATTAGTGTAATGATATCACTATGCAGTTTGGCATGCAATATAATTATGTTTACGACAAAAGAAAAGCAGGATACCAAATGGTACCCTGCTTTTACGGTTACTGGTGTTTGTTGATCGCTTCGGCGAGCTCTATAATCCAACGAGGGGCTTCGTTATAGGGAACGATTTTGCCATTTAGATATTCGCCAACGACAATAAAACCATTGTTATTGTCGTAGAACAGGGCTTCTTGGCAATACGGCAGGACGGTCGCTAAGGCTTTCACTCGACCTTCAAAACGGCGACGTACATCTGCCTCCGGAATGTCGTGCCCGCCTTTCCGTACCCGATTTGCAATTCGTGCAATAGATTCTTCCGCAGAATCCAACCCCACATAATGCATGCAAATCTTGTACCCGGCATCAAGTGCTTTCTGCGCCGTATGTGCGGTAAGCGAACCTGAAAGAGTGGTTTCTTGCGTGAAGCAGAGACCTTTAGCCAAGCAATCGCGGATTTGCTGGATAGCCAGACGTCCAGCGAGGATATTATTGCCGCCGTTATCGGATGCGAGTTTATCCGCATCTATAATTTGGCCTAAATCACTACGCTGTTTCCAAAGGACGCCTGTCAAACTTGATTTACCGGTTCCGTTTACACCGGCAATAATCGTGTAAGTTTTAATCATTTGCGTTTACTCCCTTTTTGTACACCTATATGTACTTGATAATAGTATATTAGAAAATGTCTTCTTTATCAAGAGACTGACGGAGAGATTATTTGTTTTCCGCCGTTAAGTCAGTATCTAACGCATAGCCGATGCAAGAGCTTTCGCACTTAACGATGTGCTCTGGATCAGGACAGTAATCGCCTTTATCGCACAGTTCCTGAATTGTAGCTGTCGCTTCAAGATGGTTGCTTGCCCATACAACAGCATCATCGGATGTTGTTGTTTGTACTGTCACGAGATACGGACGTTCTCCGTTTTCAGAAATATGCTTTTGCAGCTCCGAGCAGCGAGCGACGAAAGCATCTGCGGATACAGCAGAGCCATGCTGAGGAGAAGGAAGCATCTCCATTTTCAGCAACTGACACCATTTGTTTTGCGGCCGAGTTTTTGGGAGCGGGATCTCTACTGCACAAGAAAAACTTGCCGATTTATAATTCACCGGGCTCACCGCTGGGAGGCCAAGCTGCTCAGGGATAAAATATTTCCCTTCTTCCAAAGAATTACGGATAATCTCCTGTTCTTCATGAGACAGTGCTCTGTCGAGTAAAAAATAGAACTCACGCTGGATTGGCGGTAAAGTGTCGAGAGTTGGAGTCAAAAAGGTTACCAACGTCTTGACTGGAGCCAGTTCCAGCGCATGATCCAGAGCCTGCTGCAAACTCTCGTATTCTCGAGGCGTAGCCGGATCCACTGCAAAGTTATTAAAGATTTGCAGCAACGCCGACTCGATATTGCGGAAGCACCACGTCATCTGACCATCCGTTCTAAACGAGTGATGCAATGTGAGCTCAAATCTGAACGGCGCATTATCCTCGTGGAGAGCAAGAGAGATATGGCCATAGCTTCGGAACGAAAACTCCTTGGTTGTGCCATCAGGCCAAGTGTTGGCTTCATCGAGCCATTCGAGAACATGATTACGATATAAACGTGGATAATTCATATATAATATCTCCTTTTAATGAGTGTTTTTTGGGGTTAATCTTTTGGGTTTGAGAGGACTTCTTTGCAGGATATTATGGGGCGCCTTCATATGAACGGCATCGACATCCATGAATTTGCGAAA
>ENA-OPWR01001174-OPWR01001174.1-human-gut-metagenome-genome-assembly--contig:-NODE-1174-length-20842-cov-5.141771_pt1 | contig 20842 bp, 17 predicted proteins | sample MGYA00241507_ERZ502006 | MGnify/ENA primary metagenome ERZ502006 (study PRJEB25962, sample SAMEA2043041) | human gut metagenome | biome: human gut; feature: human-associated habitat; material: faeces...
GGAGGAGAACCGCTTACAGCAGTGCGCCTCTTTTGTTATCTTAATTATACCACGCTGTAGGCGGTTTGTCAAGCGGTGTGATAATATTATAATATATAATATCAGATCATCATACTGGCCAGCGCGGTTATCAGCGGCAGAGTTGCCATAGAGAATATCGTGGTTATCGCGAATATCTCGGAGCAGCGCTGGGCGTTTTTATCGAAAAGCAGGGCGAACATTGTGCCCGTAGTGGCGGCGGGGCAGGCGCAGGCTATGCAGACTATTGTCTTCGACATCTCGGGCACGGCGTCGGGCAGGACGCTCATGATGAGGATTATCACTATCGGCAGCAGCACCAGCTTGTAGAGCGTAGTGGTGATTATCTTCCAGTCGCACACCGAGCGCAGCAGGCTGCTCTGAGCCGCCGTTGCGCCGGCTATCAGCATCGCGAGGGGGGTGTTCATATCGGCGATGAACTGGAAAGATTCTGAGATAACGTTGCCAGCCACGGGTATGCGGTAGAGTTTCAGGTTAGCCACATAGCACACCAGACCGATAAGCGTAGCGACCACCGTCGGCGATTTTACCGCCTTGATGAATGCGGAGAAGTCCGTTTCCTCTTTCATCATCATATAGCCGTGCGTGAACACGAGCAGGTTGAAAACGGTGATATACGCGGTGAGGTAGAGCACGCCGTCGCTGCCGAAGAGCGCGCTGATAAGGGGTATTCCCATAAATCCGCAGTTAGAGTATATACAGGAGAAGCGCTCGACCGAGAAATTCTCCCTGCCCTTACGTTTCAGCAGATTAGCGAGGGGTATGACTACGGCGAAGCTGATAATACTCAGCATGAAAGTCCACATCAGTCCGTGCAGTCTTTCCGAATCAAATTCCGTTTGGTAGGACATAAATATCAGCAGGGGGTTTACTATATTAAGTTCCACTGACGAAAGCTGTTTTGTGCCGTCCTTACTGATTATTTTAGTCTTATAAGCGATAGCGCCGACTACCAGTATCACCGACATTATCAGCACGCGCAAGCCTATTATTTTTGCGTTATCCATTTTACCTCATTCCATTTCCATACTTCACTAATTTTTGCCACGCAAATTCGAGCGGCTTAGCATATTATACTATACATTTATGAATTTTTTGTCGGTATTGACGGAATATTTGTAAAACCCTATAAAATTTCGTTTTGCCTATTGACAAATACGTTTTTATATGATAACATATGAACAGATGAGCATATGATAAAAAGAGGTGACGGGTTATGACAGAAGAAGAGCTGACGAAGCAGGCAGAGTGCTGTGTGCACGAGGACGTGATCGACCAAGTTACAATGGATATGCCGCCCGAAGAAACGCTGTATGATCTTGCCGAGTTTTTCAAGGTCTTTGGCGACAGCACGCGCATACGCATCTTATACGCCTTATTTGAAGCGGAGCTTTGCGTAGGCGACATGGCGAAGCTTTTAGGGCTTTCGCAAACGGCTTGTTCGCACCAGTTACGGGTACTAAAGAACAACAAGCTTGTTCGTTTCCGCCGCGAGGGCAAGGTCGTTTACTATTCGCTTTCTGACGATCATGTGCGGTCTATTATCGAGAAGGGTATGGAGCACGTTGAGGAGTGATTGTTTGCTTCTCGGTTTAGTGTGTTCGGCTCTGGGTCGGGGCTTTTACTTAGGTTCGTTCAAGGGCGTGCGCCCTTGAAGGTCTGCTTTGTACGGGCGACGGACTAGGAAAATCCCTCTATCGCAGGGATTTTCCTCTTGTATAACAGTCCACCGGACTGTTATACAATTCACCTTTTTCGGAGCTCCCTTCGGTATGGGGGTTTCGCGCTCTGCGGAGCGCGACGATGGGCTCTGCCCCTCGACCCCGCAAGCGGCTGGCGCGCCGCTTGAGCACGCGCTTTTTTTGAATTCACGCTATGCGTTTGAGCGTGCTAAGCTGTTGCACCGCGGCTTTTACGGGGATTTGGACTAGGCTTTGGCTTTACGTTTACGTGCCCTCCACTATCTTGAAATCCATACCGAGCTTCATTGTGCCGCCTACTATATCATCAAGACAATCAGGGTCGTTGCCCTCCAGCCATATCACTACCGTATACTTATCTTTCGCACCGGGCGCAAACTTCTCCCGCCTGCTCTGCATTACCTTCGTCGAGGACGCGAACTCTTCATCACAATCACTCTCCTTGCCCCCGCCATTCGACTTCGTCTTGCCATACACCGTCTTTTCGCCATTCACATACAGCGCTACGCGTATCGCTTCGTCAACATTATTCGTTACGTTTTCGATAGTCATTTCGCCGTCATACGTCAGCGTGTCTTTGCCGGAATTTATCAGATAAAACGTGTACGCGATATAGCTTTCGCCGTTATGACTGCCGTTCACTTTGTCGATGTTCGCGGGCAAGTCTTCGCCGCTGATGTTCGTCATGTCGTACACGATGTCCGCATTCAGCTTTGAATTTGTCTTGGTATAATCTGGCGTTTCCGAAAGCGTAAGCCCTTGATTAACCATATCGTACTTATTTATCTTGACTGTAAAGCTGCCATACTTGTCATAAAAGTACGAGATAGCGTAAACTATCGCAACTATTGCGACGAGAATTATCGCCAGTATGCCTAAAATTCTCATCAGCACCACATATTTCTTGGCTTCTTTCGCCGTGCGCCGCAGTTTTAAGGTGTCTACCACGTCGCTTTCGTGTACGTTTTGTACGTCCTGAACGCTTTCCGCGTTATTTTCGCTGTGTTTTTTCAAGGCCGTATCTCCCGTTTCGTTAGTTTCTTCTTCTTACATATCGCTCGGCGACGTATTTTCCCGCGCCAGCGCCCGCGTAGTAGTAACAGCCCATATCGTGCAGGGTCTTTAACTGCTCGTCGTCGAATATCCCGCAGGCTATCGGCTCGGCTTCAATGCCGTTCACGAAGTCCAGCAGGGTCTTTACGCAGGTCAGTGCGCGCTCGCCGCCGCTCATGTTTTCCGTTGCCGCGGGGCTGAGCATTACAAAGTCCGCCTCCAGCTCGGCTATCTGCGTCAAGCCGCCGCCGTCGAACCCGCACACCATGAAGTGAAAGCCCTTTTGCCTGAGCACGCCGACGTTCACTGCCGCCGCCGTGTCGCCGAGGGCGTTTTGCGGTATCTCGAAGCAGATCTTTGCGGGGTCGGCTTTCAGCGTTTCGCAGAGGTCGCAGATGGTTTTTACGCAGTCCAGCCTGCCGAGCGCCGCCGCGGGTATCGCCAGCGAGCACCACGAAAAGCTGATCTCACGCGCGCGGAATTTCGCCACCGCCTGCTCCAACTGCACCAACGCGAGCTTGAAGAGCGAAAAAGCCTGCCCCGTGCTCTCCGCCACGGGCATAAAATCTTCGGGCGCGAGCACGCCGAGGGTAGGCCCGTTGAGCCGCATTGCCGACTGAAAAAACAGCACGTCGCCGTCCGCGGTACTGCGGATAGGTCGGTAGCTCAGCTCGATGGCGCGCAGACCGTCTACTGTGGAAGTTGCCGCCGCGATGGTCGCCGTGCCCGTGGTATCCTGTGCCATTTTTTCACCCTCTCTCAGCAAGTTTTTCTGTTACAGCGAACCAGTTCTGACGGTATGTGTCATCCCCGTGCCCGCAAAAAAATATTCGTATAATTCCAAAAACGCCGATTTGGGGTCGGCGTTTTCAGTGTTATTTTGTTTGATTTTGGTTAGCCCTGATCATTTCCCTCATCAATATAGAAATCAAAGTTGATATTCCAATCCTGCTCGGAGGTGGCGTCATTACAATATTTGCTTTCGCCTTCAAGCCATACTCTTACGATGAAAGATTCACCAGAAAATACATCTTTCGTATTGTCTGCGTTAAGTGTAAATACAGTTTCTCCGTTTGTTTTGGTATTATCAGTTGTATTAGTAGCTGCATTAGCAGTGACGGAAGAGCCTGTTGCGATTGCCGCAAGATTATCAATGAAATTAGCTCCATTTGTTTTGCTGATTGGTCCTGCATTATATGTATCAAAATTAGTTCCATAAATTTTTGCAGTTTCACCCTGCTCTAATGCACCGGTATTGCCGTACATATCAGCAGAACCAGTTAAAGCAAGACCGGAAATTCCGTCTGTTAAACCATCAACGGTTGTTGTAGCTGAGTTTACAGGAATAACGGCAACACGGACTGCTTTGGTTAAATCTGAACCATTTTCTGTATTAGGGTCAGAAATAGTTACAGCACATTTTACATCAGTTTTTTCAGAAGCACTGCATCTTATCCACATAGGAACATCAATATAATAACCAGAGTGTTCAGTTGCTTCTATATCGGCAGTTTCACTAGCAGCTCCGGTTTTTAAAACCATCTCAGCACTTTCTGCTTTTGTTGCTGCTGTAATAGTTGTTGTTGATTTTACTTTAGTGCCTCCACCGTAAACATCAGCGTCTGGAATTGTATAAATTATATTACCTGTGTTAGATGAAGCAGGCTTTAATTTTCCAATCGAATCATAATAATCACTAACGGCAATAAGCTTCTGCCAGCTTTCACTGTTATAAGCAGGAGCGTTATTTGTATGTGTATTTCCAGTGATTTCACCGAGTGAAATTTCAAGAGATCTACCAGCAGTTGCAGTCATATTCAGACCCGTTACCTGTACTTCCTTATTCATCGTAAACCAAGCGTAAGTAGCGGTGGAGAGCATAACTGCTGAGGCTGTGAACATCGCTACGGCGGGTATCAGCTTTTTCTTTGCTGATGAGTTTTGTGCGTTATTTCTTTTCATATGAATACGTTCCCTTCATAAATTATTTTGCGCCGCGCCGCGCGCCCGCGCTTTTTTTAGAGCGCCTCATTGCCGAATGGCGGCTCTTTTCCTTGGTAATATTATACATTATTCGACCTTTTCTGTCAACATTCAAAAACGTTTTCGCTTATTAAGTTTCTGTTTTAACTAATTATCAGCCAGTCTAAACAAAAACCGCTCCGCACGGCGCAGACCCTTGATTTTGCTGGATTTTCTCGCCATCGCGCCGCCGCTTTGCTATTTTTCACTGTAAATACGCAATGCTATTTTACTTATTTACAGATTGTTTACCGGAAAACGCGGGTTTTTCGTGTTTCCCCGCGCTTACTTATGATCTTGCTCAAAAAATAAAGCCCCGCGCCTTACGAAAATTTTCCGAAAGCGCGGGGCTGTTGAGCGTATGCTTATTTAGTTTTTACCTTTTTAGCGCTTGACCACGAGCTGTAATATTTCGTGCCGTTCACCGTTTTGTACGAACGCACCTTGACGTAGTAGGTCTTTTTCGCCGTCAGCCCTGTAAATGTCTTGCTTACAGTGGTGTTTTTCTTGACGTAAACGCTCTTGCCGCCGCTAAAGTTTGACTTCGTGCTGTACTTTATCTGGTAGCCGTGGACGTTTAGGTCTTTCGTCCACTTCACGGCGAAAGCTTTCGTCTTTGCCGTTACGCTCGTTATCACCTGCTTCATGGGCACTATTTTGAACGTTTTCTTGATAACGCCCGTGTACTTGCCCTTGCCCGTGATGGTGACGGTCGCCTTGCCGATGGCCTTGTTGTTGCTGTATTTTACCGTGTAGTCGGTGTTCTTTACAAGCTCCTTGCCGCTCAGCATCACGGTAACAGCGGGCTTTCTCGAAGTGCCCGTGAACGTAACTTTGCTCGCTACCGTGACTTTCGCGCCCGAGATGTCCTTAGCGCCCAGCGCGGGTATCTCAGCCGTTTGCAGTACCTTGCCGCATACTGTGCATTCCTTGTGCTTGCTGCCCTTTACGCCGATGTCGGGCTGTTTGTCGATCATCCAGCCGCTAGCCTTGTGACCCGTCGCCTTTATCGTCTGTGTTTCCGTATTTCCGCATACTGTGCAAGACCGCTTCTGCGAGCCGTCTTCCGTGCAGGTAGCCGCCTTTGTTACCGTCCAGCTGCCGTATTTGTGACCCGTCGCCTTAATGACCGTCTGCGCCTTGATGACCTTGCCGCATACCGAGCAGTGGCTTCCCGCCGTCTTGCCGTCGGTAGTGCAGGTAGCCGCCACCGCGCTGTCCGCGACTTCGGTGTGGCCCTTAGCCTTTATAGTCTTGTTCTCGACGTTTTTGCATACCGAGCAGGTGCGGGTCTGAGTGCCAGCGGCGGTACAAGTAGCCGCCTTAGTTTCTTTCCATGCGTTGTATTTATGACCCGTGGCGGCTATGCTCTCGTAGCGCTTTTCGCCGCAGATGGTGCAGGTGCGTGTGCGAACGCCCTTTTCCGTGCAGGTCGGCTGGGTGGTTATCGTGCCTGTGTTGAAGTGGTGCGCGTGGCCGCAGACTATTGTGAAGGTGTGCGCCGCGTCGGGATTATACTTCGGGTAAACTTTCAGCGTTACGCTGCCGTTTTTTGTGAAAGTAAGCCGTGTGTAGTAGCTCTGCGGGTTTGACTGAACGGCTATATCGTCCGAAAGCTCTACGACGTACTTCTTCTTCATGTCCACCGTGTCGCCGTCAGCGCCGTAAACCATTATATCCAGCGTATTGCCGATGGCGTAGCTGCTTTCGGGCGAGCTCCAGAAATATCCGGTGTCCGCGTTAGTTCTGTACCACGATTTGAAAGTAGTGTCTACCGTGAAAGTGTTTACATATCCGCAGACTTTGCAGGTCTGGGTAACTGTGCCGTTGGTCTTGGTAGCGTTTTTCGTAACGTAGTCATGGCCGTTGTGGATTATCTTAGTGCTGTGTTTCGATATATCGCCAAGGTCTATGCTGTTGAACGTTATGTCGCCGTCGTTCCAGATATACCAGCTGACCTTGCCGTTCGCCGCAATGGGCTGGCAGTCTGAAAGCTCGCCCTCGAAGCTGTAAATATCGCTCGTTACAGCGCCGTCAGCGCCCAGCTCGGCGTAATTCACCTTGCCCTCGCGCGTCCAAAGAAGCATAAGCTCGTCGTCATTTATCTTCACCAGCTGCGGGGTAGAGGCTGTTTCCGTGCCCTCAGCGTAATTCGTCACCTGCGTTACCGTCTTAGTGCCGAGGTCTTTCGATACGCGGGCTACGAAAATGTTTCGCGTAGTGTTGTTCGTTATGTCCGCCTGATCTACCGAATTCATCGCGGTGATGTAGTCGCTCGAAGTGACTTCAAAGCCACCCATCGAGCCGCCCGTGATGTTGTAATTGCTCTGGTGTTCGGGGTAGGTCAGCATATCTACTACGCTGCATTTTGTATAGTAGTCGGGCACAAAAGTGCCTTTCGTGAAGTCGGTATTGTACTTTATCAGCACGGCTGAGCGCGGGCTTGCGTCGCCGTGGTCTGCCGCTACGATAGATGTTCCGTCGGTGCGTATGAACTGGTTGAAAGAGTGGCTGACGTAGCCGTAGCCCGTGTTCATTATATCTGAAAACGAGTCGGTTATCTTCATCGCGTCCATATCGAACTGTATCGTTACGTTAGACTGATGGTTTATGCCGTCATCAGTGGTGTACATCTCGTGGCTGGTGCGCACGAGCAGATATTTGCCGCTCTGCGTAAAGCGCGCCGTGCCCGCGTCGAAAGGCTTAGTGGTGTTCGCGCCGTAAAGCCCCGAGCTGCCCAGCTTGTTCCAGTTTTTATCGTACTTCGTTATGCGGAAAACTTCGGTGCTGTTATTCTCGCTTTTGTTGTTCTGACCCGTGAGGACGTAGTAACTATCCCCCGTCGAGTAAAATCCGCCGAATATCGGCAGATCAAGATCTACGGTAACGGTATTTTGCAGCGTGAAGTCTGACGAATAGTACTCAGCCAGCAGCTTGCCGCTCACCGCGTCGCCCTGAACGCGCAGGTAGCCCTCGCCATCGGCAAAGAGGTATGAGTTTATCACTTTCGACCAGCGGTCGTAGGTCTGCGCGCCCGCGTTCGTGCCCTCGTAGCTGGCGCACTGTCCGCGCACCTCGGTAATGTCGGAAGCTGCGGCGGCGCTCAAAGAAGTATCCGCAGGCAGGGTGGGAAGCATGGTGAGCGCCATTGCTCCCGCCACGGCGGAACTAATTATTCTTTTCTTCATATAATATTCACCCCGTACAAAAATCAATAGTGGTTGTATCTTATATATGTAATAATAGCACAAATATAATAGCTTTGTCAATGACAAAAGTACAGTTTTGAACATTTTTTTATAAAAAAACTCCCGCGGCATGGTTTCATACTGCGGGAGTGGGATTTTTGTCAAATGCTTATTCATAATACATTATAACATTTATATACATAAGCTTCAAGAAAAATGTAACCAAAAGTACGAAAATGTAACGAACGTCTGCAAATAATGTAATGAATTGGCTTAAAATGTAACGAAAACATTTTATATAACAAATTAAAATACTTTGGTTGAATTATGTCTAATATTGGTGTAAAATATTATATGGTATATTCAAAATAAATAATTTCTTAGGGGTGTTTTAAATTGAATAGTGAACTCAAGGTGTATATTTTTGACGACAACCGCGCGGCTACCGCAGAGCTGAAAAACTGTATAGAAGGCTTTTTGCAGAAGCACGGCTGCTACGCCTCATTCCGTTGCTTTGAAGAGCCGAAACAGGTGGAGGAGCTGCTGAAAAGCGGGCGTATCGGCTGCGATATATTCTTTATGGATATAGAGCTGGGGCTTGACGTGAACGGGATAGAGCTGGCGGATATGGTGAGCCGCATGGAGCCTGAAATAAAGATAGTTTTCGTAACAGGCTACGCCGACCGCTACTCGCAGGCGATATTCATGCAGTCGCCCGCCCTGCGTCCTTTCGGCTACGTTACTAAGCCGATAGACCGCGCCGTGGTAGAGCGCATACTCTCGCTGCTGATAAAGGGCAGCGAAGAGGCTGAGGAAAAGCGCGTAGAGTTCAGCAAAAACCGCCGCGTAGTGAGCATAAATCTGCGCGAGGTTATGTACATAGAAAGTTGGCGGCGCAAGCTGATATTCCATATGCGCGACGGCGCTGAGGAAGAGGTGTACGCCAAGATTTCGGAGATAACCGACCGCCTGCCCGATGGCTTTTCTCAGTGCCACCGCAGCTACATCGCAAATCTGAAATTCGTACACTCGGTAGACGAAAAGAATGGCGAGGTGAAGATGGTAAACGGCAGAGATCTTTTCTTGGGCAAGACGAAAAAGGACAGCTTTATGGAAGATTTCTTCCGCTACAAAGGGGGTATCTAAATGGGGGAGATGATATTTTACGCGCTGACATCGGCGCTTACCTGCATACCCTACTCCTACTCGGTGCACTACTCGCTCACGCCGAAGAAAAAGACGCTGAAAAGTCTGCTTTTGTACAGTCTGCTGATATGCGTTATGCTTTGGATAAAGCTCTTTTTCGACGCGCGGTATAAAGCCTCGCTGGCTACCATACTGATAACGAATTTCTCGCTTTTCGCGACTATGAAGATATTTACGAAGGACTCGTGGGCAAGGGTATTCAAATTTTATCTGATATTGACAACCAGCATGATAATCAGCGAGTTTTTCTGCGCACTGGTGTTTTTTGGAATGGGGCTGGAATTTGACAATATGGTAAACAGCCTGCCGGGAGCGGGCGTGCGCTTTTTCTCGACGATAAGCGTAAATATTTTCATGTTCCTAGGAATATTCGTGTGGAACAAAATATCTAAAATAGAGATGAACACCAAACTATGGGAGTTCTTTGCCGTACTCGCCGTGCAGATGGTAATTTGCAGTCTTTTCATAATAGGTCTTACAGAATACGGCGAGAGCGTAAAAATGCTGAACGTAGTTATCTACGTCGGCGCGGCGTGGATTTTGACCGACGGCTTTTTCATCAAGGCTATCTATGACAACCAACAAAAAGCCGAGCTGAAAATGTCGCTCGACCAAGCGATGCAACTGGAAAAAATGCAGTATGAATACTACGAAAATCTCACCGAGTCGGTGTACTCCATGCGTAAATTTCGCCATGATATGAACAATACGCTTCAAACTTTGTCCGTCATGATGAACGACCCCGATTCGCCCGAGTCGCGGGAAAACGGCAGACAGCTTTTCGAGCAAATGCAGGAAAAGTACAAGCAAACGCAGATACCTTATTACAGCAGCAACCCAGTTATAAATGCGGTAATTTTGTCGAAATCGCTTGCCGCTGAGGAGAACGGAGTTAAGCTTACGGTATCTGTCAACGGTGAAAATTTAGACGGCATTGAGAACATAGACTTGTGTAGTATATTTTCAAATCTGCTTGACAACGCTCTCGAAGCCGCGAGGAATATTCGCGACGGCGAGATAGAGCTGAGTTCATGGAGCGAGGCGGGGTATTTCTTTATCAAGTGCGTGAACAGTTATGCGGGTAAGTCCAGCCTTGCGAAAAAGAACGGCAAAAAGCTTGCTTCCACAAAGGGAAGCGGCCGCGGGCTGGGCTTGTCCATAATCGAGAGCGTGGCAGGGAAGTACGACGGGCGCGTTGTTATCGACGCTGAGGAGAAGTTTTCGGTGCTTGTCGGCTTGAAAGTTGGTGACGGCGAATGATGGATATTCTCATCTACATACTGCTTTGCGTTATCACAAGCGTGCCTTACGTCTACTCGGTGCGCCGCTCGCTGACGCCGAAGTACAAAAGCGTGCGCGCGACCCTGCTTTACGGGCTGCTCACCTGCGCGCTGATGTGGTTCAAGCTTTGGCTTGATTTCCTGAAAGAGGATTCGCTTTTCACGATACTTTTCACGCAGACTATGCTGTTTTTCCTCATGAAAATTTTTACAAAAGACTCGTGGGTGCGCGTGCTGAAATTTTTTCTGATATTCAGCGGAAGCGCGGTGATAAGCGAGCTTTTTTGCGTGCTGGTGTTTGTGGGCGCTGGCGCGGACATCAGGTCGTCGAAAGCGGTGATGTATCTGCCGATAGGCCGCTTTTTCGGCACTATCAGCGTGACGATCTTCATGTTCATCGCGGTGTTTATATGGAACAAAATATCGGGGATCGAAATGAATACCAAAACGTGGGAGTTCTTCACGGTGCTTGCGGTGCAGATAGTGCTTGTCTGCGTTTTCCTCGTCGGCGTGACGATCAACCCGAAAAACGTGCAGATACTTCAAGTCGTAATTTGTGTCGGTGCGGCGTGGGTGCTGACCGACGGCTTTTTCATCAAGGCTATCTATGACAACCAACAGAAAGCCGAGCTGAAAATGTCGCTCGACCAAGCGATGCAGCTGGAAAAAATGCAGTATGAGTATTACGAAAATCTGACAGAATCTGTCTACTCCATGCGTAAATTTCGCCATGATATGAACAATACGCTTCAAACTTTGTCCGTCATGATGAACGACCCCGATTCGCCCGAGTCGCGGGAAAACGGCAGACAGCTTTTCGAGCAAATGCAGGAAAAGTACAAGCAAACGCAGATACCTTATTACAGCAGCAACCCAGTTATAAATGCGGTAATTTTGTCGAAATCGCTTGCCGCTGAGGAGAACGGAGTTAAGCTTACGGTATCTGTCAACGGTGAAAATTTAGACGGCATTGAGAACATAGACTTGTGTAGTATATTTTCAAATCTGCTTGACAACGCTCTCGAAGCCGCGAGGAATATTCGCGACGGCGAGATAGAGCTGAGTTCATGGAGCGAGGCGGGGTATTTCTTTATCAAGTGCGTGAACAGTTATGCGGGTAAGTCCAGCCTTGCGAAAAAGAACGGCAAAAAGCTTGCTTCCACAAAGGGCAGCGGCCGCGGGCTGGGCTTGTCCATAATCGAGAGCGTGGCAGGGAAGTACGATGGGCGCGTGGTTATCGACGCTGGGGAGAAGTTTTCGGTGATGGTGGGGCTGAAAGTTGCGGAGAAGGTCTGAACGAGTGGACGATTTTTGCGGGCAAAAATGCCTTTCACCTCTTGCAATCCTGCGAAAAATATGCTATAATAAAAGCGTATAACTACTTGCAAAAACTTCACACAGAAAGGTCGTAACCCAAATGTCAGATAAAAAACAAATGCCGCAGAAGCAGAAAAGCGATAAGCCGCTGTTTATGCGCATAATCATGCTCGCGATCGCCGCTGTTATGGTGCTCGGTATCGTGATCGGCGCTATCGCCGGCTCTACCTCCGCTTTCTTCTAATGGTGCACATTGGAAACAGCTGGGACGCTCTGCTGGCTGACGAATTTCACGCGGATTATTACTTGAAGCTTCGCGAATTTTTGAAATATGAATATTCGCATTACCCCGTTTACCCCTCGATGTATGATATTTTCAATGCGCTGAAATATACGCCGTATGAAAACGTCAAGGCGGTCATCATCGGGCAAGACCCCTACCACGGTGAGGGTCAGGCGCACGGTCTTTGCTTTTCCGTGAAGCGCGGCGTTGCACCACCGCCTTCGCTGCAAAATATCTTTAAAGAGCTGCAAAGCGACCTCGGCATCGCTCCCCCGCACCATGGCGAGCTTACCGACTGGGCAAAACAGGGCGTGCTTATGCTGAACACCGTGCTCACCGTGCGCGGCGGGCAGGCTAATTCGCACCGCGGCAAGGGCTGGGAACAGCTCACCGACGCCGTTATCCGCCTGCTGAACGAGCGCCCGCAGCCTACCGCGTTTATACTCTGGGGCGGCAACGCCAAGGCGAAAGCGCCGCTTATCACAAACCCCGCGCACGCCGTCTTTAAAGCCGCTCACCCCTCGCCACTCTCCGCGTACAACGGATTTTTCGGCTGCCGCCATTTCAGCGCTGTAAATAAGTTCCTTACAGACAACGGCATCGAGCCGATAGATTGGCAGATAAAGGATTGAAATATGTATTAGAAGAGCCTCTCCGTGGTTTTTGCGGAGAGGCTCTTTTGGGTGGAATTATTTAATTAAACGTTTATCACTTTTTACGCTTTACCTGTACAGCTGCAAGAGCGCCGCCTGCTATCAGCAGGGCAAATACGCTGGCTGTACCGCCGGTGGTCGGGTTAGAGTCGCCGGCTTTGGAAGATGAAGAAGCTGTAGCAGCTCTTTATGGTGAAATGGGTAAAACTTTTGCGCCACTAGAAACTTGGAGTAAATACATTTTGACGAGTGATGTCGCTTTTGAAAAGCATTATGGGGCAAAAGCAACTAAAAAACGCAAACTATATAACGGAACACTTAGAACAGATTTGTCTGCCGCGCTTGAGTCCTCAAGCATGGTCAGAGTGAGCACCTGCGTGTGGGTAGCGGTGTCCGCCGTTATGGTGACAGTGGTCGAGAGCGGCTGATAACCGTCCGCTTCGACCTCTACCGTGTACTCGCCCGCGGAAAGCTCTACGGTATTTGACTCAAGCACTTCACCGTTAAGCTTGATCTCGCAGTCCGTAAGCTCGGCGGGGTTGACTAGGAAAGTTACCTCGTACTTAGGCAGGGGGAGAAGCGGCGTACCCTCGGCGTTGAACCTGTAATCGCCGCCGTTTTCTACTATCTTGTTGTAAAAATCTTCGGTAGTCATGTATTCGTAGGTCTTGGCTTCGGCAATGTTCTCAACGCCGCCGCCTCCTGCGGTGATCTTTTCAGTTTCGGTGAAGTAATTGTTGCTGAAAACGCTGTTTTTGCCGCCCGCGCCATAAATCGCGCCCAAACGCGTAAAGGGAGCGGAAGCGGTGTACTGCGAAAGATCGATCTCGCCTGCAAAATAGCTGTTTGTAATAGTTGAATTTTCGGACATAGTGCCTGTCAGACCGCCTGCGTCAGATGTGCCTTTTCCGATAGGAGCAAATTTGCCGATGGAATAGCAGTTATTCATCTTAGAACCGTTGTAAAGCTCGCCTGCAACGCCGCCAACGTGCGAACCTGCGGACGTTATATCGCCTGTATTTGCGGAATACTGCATGGTACTGTTGGAAACATATGCCGCAACGCCGCCTACATAAACGCTTCCCATATCGCCTGTTATCTCGATATTGCCCTTATTTTCACAATATTCTATAGCGGTATTGTCTAAAGCATAGCCGACCATACCGATCGTTCCGTAAACGTATTTGCCGTTGTTTTTAAAATCAACATCGGAAACGCAGTCAGATATTATAGATCCTATTGAAACGCCTGCGATAGTGCCGAAAAAAACATAATTTCCGCCATTCTGCACATCCACATTGCCGGTAACTGTAAGTCCGGAGACCTCGCCGCCCTCAATATCGCCAAAAAATCCGCAAAGCGCGCCGTTTTCGTAGCATTCGGTAAAATCAATGTTAGAAACAGTGTGACCGTTGCCGAGGAATTTGCCGCTGAAATAAAATTCATCGTCATCTTCAACAGGGTAGCCGATGGGCGTCCATTCCACGCCGCTGAGATCAAGGTCAGCCTCCAGCGAAACAACAACGTTGGTCTTGCCATTATAATCGCCGGTATTCACGTTCTTGGCAAACTGCATAAGGTCATCCACAGAGTCGATAATGATCTCCTCAGGCGCGGCCGCAGCAAAAGCCGCAGGCGCAGCCGCCAGCGTCAAGCTAACGCAAAGCGCTCCGCTCAAAAGTTTTTTGAAGCATTTCATAAAAATTTTCTCCTTTTTAACTTACTTGATTTTTGCCCGATATGGTTCAAAAGCTAAATGCTTTACTTTATTATAACACAGAGCACGTTAATTGTCAAGACACATTTCAGCAAAACTAGATTAACATTTATCAAGGGTAGGGTGGCAAAAAAATTGCGGATAAGGTGAGAGTTCTTATCCGCAATTCACATATTAAAACGGCAGCTCTTTCAAGCCGTATTTGTCGAGAAGGTCTTTGCGCATATAGAGGTTGATGCTGTAATCTTCCTTGAAAAACTTAAATACTTTATTTCTCTCAAAGTTTGCTACACGAACATAATTTGCCTTTTTAAGGTCTTCTTCTGAATAATATAATTCGAGATTTATCTCCGCAAGGATCACATCAGGCATACCCTTGCTTACCCATTTATTTATCGTTTTTTTCGCTTCATCTTTATCAACTTTTCTGTATTGTGAATAAAGATAATTTCCGTTTTCATCGCCGTAATTTATAAATATCGGTTTATCAAAATATGGCGAGACCTCAGTTGCTACACCCATAAGGTAGACATATTCATTACGCCTTTCTTTGATCTCTTTTCTATCCATGTACTCTATTTCAGCACTTTCTATATCATCAAAATCCCATGCCCATTCTGAAAGTATTTTCAGCTCATCGAGATGATGCTCTTTAATAAAATCAGCAAGTTCTCTTGAATATGTATACGGTACCAAGACCTCGTTTACTGACGATACTACGCTTTCTGCAACAGGCATCAGCAGTGCTGCCGCAAGTATCACCGCAGTAAGCTTACGAACGAAACCCGAGGTTATCTTTTCTTTAAAAGCTGCCGCAAGCTGTCTAAGCGCTTCATATCCTTTTGGCTCTAAGGTTATCCACATATAATAGATCATCATTAAAGTAAGTATACCGTAATGGTGCGGATTACTGTAACCTATGCCCAAAAATACGATCAACACTAAGAATGGAGGAAAGAATTCAGAGAGAGTATGTGTTTTTTTGCCGTACCACGCGAAAAACGCCAGTATAAGCGCACCGCCTATACATTCCGTTATCTTTGCCGCCAAAGAAACTCCGCCGACAATGCCTCCATAAGAAAAACATAAGCCCCATGTTGCCTCAAACGGAAGGAACAGTATACGATAGCTTTCTGATAATCTTTCCTTGAGCGTAATTCCGAAAGACGTATTGAAAGTATCTGCATTCGGCATTACGGAAATTATAAGTACTGACGCTATAACAAGCAGCCCAAGCAAAGCGTAACAGCGTTTGTCCTTAAATACAGCTTTTTTGTCGTCTGCGTGCGAAGCAAAGGTCTTTACCATCCACACTACCGACACCATGCCGGCTATCATTATGCCCACCATCTGCGAAGCGCATAGCAAAGCCATCGAAAGCACAAAAGGCAGCGGCTTCTCATCGCGGTTTTTGTATGTAACAGCCATCAGAAAGATAGCGAGCATCATAATGCAGTACGGGCGAGAAAGCACGCCATACTGATAAAAAATGAAATATGTAAACGGCAGAGCGCAGCGCAAAAGTTTTGGAAACGGCGATCTGAATATCAGCAAAGACACCGCCGCACTGCATATCACGATATTGACAAATTTCAGAGAAAAAAGGTACGGCGCACCAAGCTTTGCGAAAGGCACAAGCAACAAATGCCACAATTGCGGGTGACCCTCCCAATGCGGTATTTTGAAAAGAATGTCTTTTATGCTCGCCGAGCGCGCTATCTGCCACGCCTGCGCTTCATCGAACCAAGGCTCATGAAAATATGAAATAACTGATATGCCTACTATGTAGACAAGCATTACGATACATTCTATCCTGTATTTTTTTACAAAATCCGACAGCTTATTTTCTGACATTATAAATTCTCTCCTGTTCATGGATATTTTTTACTATTATAACATATATCTCACGAAATTGCAACCCCTGAATTCAATTTACTCTCTCAACAGTATACCCGTCCTTTTTCAGCAGCTCGGGTATGCCATCATCGCCTACAAAGTGCGAAACACCTGCTATGAAAAACACTTGGTAGTCCTGCTCAAGATACTCTTTCGCCTTTTCAGCCATGATCTTGTTGCGGTCTATGACAAATTGCTGATAATATTTTTCCATTATCGGCTTTTCCTCATCAGTCAGTCCGCTGTAATCATACGTCAGTTCGCAAAGGCGCTCGGTGTCGCCGGTTTTCCATGCTTCATACTGCTCTTCCAGCGCGGCGGCGCTTTGCTCTTTGGTAGTTGTGCAGTGCTTCTTTATCAGCAGCCCGATAACGTCCTCGGGCATACTGCTGTACATAGTGTCCTTAGCTTCATGGGTTTCTATGCTGAGATTTTCTTTGTCGTCGCAGTTTGCGCTTATCTTAAGAACTCTGTCGATTCCGATAGTAGCGGAAAATTCGCCGCTGCTTTCGCCAAGAGCGTTTAACTGCTGAAAAACATACCACGGTGCATATTTGTCATAATCGCTAATATCCATTCCGTTTTCAGAAAAGTAATTTTTCAGATCAGAATATTGTTCGTCAGTAAGGTGCTTTTTCAAACTGTCGCCTTTTTTTAGCGCAGGGTCGGGAGCGCAACTCTCATAAAACGGGTCGACGTCTACGTTATTTATCTCGCTCGCCAGCTTGTCGCAACTGCGGTAAGCCTGCTCTATGTATTTTGGAAGCGGGTAGCTTTCTTCTTTTTGAACGTGCATCGTGCCGAGCATATACATACTTTTTCCATTAGGCGCGGTGACCTGCCACATTGCTGGCGTGATGTCGGAAGTTTTTTCGCCGTCTTTAGCGAAAACGTCTATATTATCGGGGAGATTTGTGTTTTTCTTGAAATAAACAAGTGAATCGTTCTGCGGCGTTTCATCAAGGTCATTAACATTGTTGTTTATCAGATATGCCGTTCCTGCGCAAAGTGCCAAAACGCCGACGGCTATAATAGTTATTATCGTCTTTTTCATAAAAATATCCTTAAAAAAACATAAGCCCTGTTTTCACAGAGCTTATGTAATAATCTGTATTAGCCAGATAATTTCACTTATCAGTTAGGAAGCTGCAGAAATAGTGGAGCTGCCCTTAGTGATGGTGAAGTTGCTGATAGTCTCATGAGAAGTCTCAGACTTCCAAGAATCCCAAGATACAGCGTCAGGATATCTACCAACCATTTCGTCGGAAGTATTCTTAGCCCAAAGTACAACGTAAGAAGCCTGACCGCTGATAGTAGCCTTAGCTACCTTAAAGCATCCAGCCTCGTCGCCGTTCTCTCTAAGAGCTGCAGCAATCTTCTCTGCACCGGCATCAGACGCGCTAGCTTTTGCATCATATACAGTGCCTGCAGTTATCTTCCACTTAGAAGCGTCAGTTTCTGCAGTCAGAACTGCGGAAAGTGCATAACCATTAGTTTCAGCGTCTGCTACGTTCTCTGCAACAGCATTGTAAGCGGTCTTAGCGTTTGAGTTTGCGGTCTTAAGTCTGGACTTCTTAACGTAGTTAAGCATCGAAGGAACCAGAATAGCTGCCAGTACGCCGATAATGGCAATAACTACTACAAGTTCAACCAGAGTAAAACCTTTCTGTGTCTTTTTCATAGAAAAATCCCTCCATAAAAATATTTGTTTTATAAAGCACCGCAGCGGAACTGCCGCGGAAAGCTTACTTTATGTACCGCTTTCGGCTCACATCTCTTTGTGCCCCTCAGCGTAATTACATTATACACCGCCTTCTCTGATTTGTCAATAAGTTTTCACAAACTTTTTTGAAATTTGTGCAATATAACAAATCGCTTGTCTGCATTTTAGCAGTTTGAACAAACTGTAAACCGCAGACCCCTTTTCGGAGCGGAAGTATAATCCAGCTGAAACATTTTTAAGCCGCGCTCCCTGCATTTTGATGCATGTCCGCACTCTCTTTGTGTCCTTCAGCGTAATTTATTATATCTTAAAACAAATTATTTGTCAATAGGTGCGAAACAATTTTGTTGATTTACACAAATTATTTGTTCATAAATCCCCCCGCAATATTAAATGTGACACATGTGTGAACAGCAATGCTGTTATTCGTTATCGGGAATATGACGAATGACCTCGCGGTGTATCTTTATCATAAAGAAAATGCTGGCGGAAAGCGACATTATCTCGGCTATCGGGAACGACCACCAGACCATGTCGGGGTTGCCGGTCTTTGCGAGCAGGAATGCCGCGGGCACGAGGACTACCAGCTGGCGGGCAATGGATATTATCATAGAATTTATCGGGTGACCCAGCGACTGGAACGCCGAGCTGAATACGATGGCGACGCCTGCGAATATGAACGAAACGCTGATTATCCTAAGCGCGGGCACGCCCCAGCGCAGCATCTCGTCGTTCGCCTTGAATATATCAAGCATCTGTGCGGGGAATACCTGCATCAGCAGCAGACCCAGCAGCATTATCGACGTCGCGAAAAGTGCGGAGATCTTTATCGTCTTTACAAGGCGGGTGCGTTTGCCTGCGCCGTAGTTGTACGAGATTATCGGCACGGTGCCGTTGTTAAGACCGAATACGGGCATGAAAATGAAGCTTTGTAGCTTGAAATACGCGCCGAGTACCGATTGCAGAGTGTCTTTCAGCGCACCGAAACCCGCCAGTATAAGGTTGAGAAGGAATGTCATTACAGAGGTTACCGAAGCCATTATGATCGAGGGCACGCCTATCGCGTAAATGCTATTTACAAATTTTTCCTCGGGACGGAAGCCGCGCATATTGAGGTTTATCTCGTGGTTGCGGGTGACGTTGAGGTATATGCCGAACAGCGCGCCGCATATCTGACCCACCACCGTCGCGACCGCCGCGCCCGCAACGCCCATTTTCGGGAACGGGCCAATGCCGAATATCAGTATCGGGTCGAGCACGATGTTGATGACTGCGCCAAGCCCCTGCGTGAACATCGAGAGGACGGTCTTGCCGGTGGATTGCAGCAGACGTTCGTTCATTATCTGCATAAACGAGCCGACGCTCAGCCCGCCCGCGATGTAGAGGTACTGTTCACCGTAGCGGATAGTAGCGGCGACGTCGGTCTGCGCGCGGAAATATACCTTAGTAAAGCAGAGGGTCACAGCGAGGAACGCGAGGTAGCTGCATACGGCGAGGAAAATTCCGTGCCGCGCGAACTTGTTCGCCTTTTCAAACTTCTTTTCGCCCAGTGCGCGGGCGAGGTTAGCGTTGACGCCGACGCCCGTGCCCACGCCGACGGCTATCATAAGATTTTGCAGCGGGAAAGCGAGCGAAACGCCTGTAAAAGCGTTCTGGTTTATCTGAGAAACGAATAGGCTGTCCACGATATTATAAAGCGCCTGCACCAGCATAGACACCATCATAGGCAGCGACATTGAGAAAACGAGTTTGCCGACGGGCAGCACGCCCATCTTATTTTCCTTAACGGGAGCGGTGCTTTCGGCATTTTCAGTCTTTTCAAGCTCCGCAGTATTCATACAAATTCCTCCTTTTTACAGTCACATCTTACATATACATTTTTAAACACATATAAATTTAATTCTACCACACGACTGTTACTTGCATATTAAGAATGTGTGTATCGGCGGAGAAATTATCGTTTGGGCGCAAAAACAGCCGCTCCCTTTTTGGGGGAACGGCTGAAAACTGACGGTTATTTGGCAGGCGCAGCATTCTCCTGCATCTCTCGGGTCGCCCCTGTCGTGCCATCGGCGTGTGGTCGCTGCGAAGTTTACCACCTCAAATAACCTGTTTTTATCCTATACTTATTATACACTATTTATTCGTCATTGTCAAGTTTTTTATACAGCGGTTCGTTGTTTCTAAGGCGCTGAGCGAAGCGTTTTTCACTTTCACCGATCGCGGTTATAACAGAATTTTTGTACCGCGGGTCTTCGCCCTCTACTGTTAATCGCAAGACTATATTTACCACTTTTCCATGAAATTCGAAGCTTTTGGAAACTATCGCGGTATTTTCTTTTTTGTCTTTAAAAATAAAATCAGGGTCGGCTATTATATCGAAAAAGTAATCTTTAAAACATTCGTAAAACTCTTTGCCGCGGCGCTCGATGATATGTTCTATCCTATTTTCTGTAATAATCACCTCGTCTGTAATTATCGTTTTACTGCACACGCACTGATATTTTTCAACATCAAGTTTCCCGAGAAAAAACAATACAGTCCCCCGCCAATCGTCATTTTTTACAAGTCTGATTTTACCACACGACTATTACCTGCGTATTAAGAATGTGTGTATCGGCGGAGAAATTATCGTTTGGGCGCAAAAACAGCCGCTCCAAAAAAAGAGCGGCGGCATTTGACAAAACCCGACAAATATGTTACAATACTGATCAAGGCGTACTGCACAAAAACGGTAGGCGGTTCAATTCTATCCTCCAGAGATG
>ENA-OPWR01001182-OPWR01001182.1-human-gut-metagenome-genome-assembly--contig:-NODE-1182-length-20758-cov-3.207216_pt1 | contig 20758 bp, 19 predicted proteins | sample MGYA00241507_ERZ502006 | MGnify/ENA primary metagenome ERZ502006 (study PRJEB25962, sample SAMEA2043041) | human gut metagenome | biome: human gut; feature: human-associated habitat; material: faeces...
TCCTTGGTCAGCATCTTGCGCATATCGGTGCGGCCGGAGGGGTCACCGATCATGGTAGTGCCGCCGCCAATCAGGGCGATGGGCTTGTTGCCAGCCAGCTGCAGACGCTTCATCAGGGTCAGTGCCAGAAAATGGCCGGCGGTCAGACTGTCGGCAGTGCAGTCAAAGCCGATGTAAAAGGTAGCCTTGCCATTGTTGATCAGGTCGATGATCTCCTCATCGGTGATCTGCGCTACCAGACCACGAGCTTTCAGTTCTTCGTACAGCGTCATGGGAAAAACCTCCTGTTTTTGGGGCAGAGGAAACAAAAACGCCCTCTGCCAAAAATAAATTTGGCAGAGGGCGAGATAACTTCGCGGTACCACCTCTGTTTGCCGTTTCCTCACAGAAACGGCCTTACGAGTGCACACCCCAGAGTAGAGTGACACTCCTACGTCTTTAACGCTCGCACGCGGCACAGCCTACTAGCCTTACGCATTCAGCCTGCAGCTCCGGGAGGTATTTCCCCTGCTGTTCTGTGATCCCTTGCACCAACCGGGACTTCTCTGGACAGAACGCTTCAGGGTACTTGTTCCCTTCATCGCCATTAACAGTGTCTACTCTATCACAAGACCGCCGCCTTGTCAAGAGCTGTCTTTTTCTGCATAAATGCCTTCCTATGAATCAACCGCTGTGCTTGCGCTCCTGCAGCATTTCCCGTGCATTGGCGCGGGAAAGTTCGGTGACATGGTCGCCGGAGATGAGACGCGCCAAGGCTTCTACGCGGCCATTTTCGTCCAGCGGATGGATCTCGGTATAGGTGCGCTCGTTGGACACGTTTTTCTGGATGAGCAGATGGCAGTCGGCCAGCGCTGCGATTTGCGCCGTATGGGTGATGCACAGGATCTGATGTCCCTGTGCGCTCTGGCGCAACACCTCACCGATGCGTCCCGCCGCCTTGCCGGACACGCCGCTGTCGATCTCATCATAGATCACGGTTGGCACAGCGTCCTTATCGGCCATTGCGTTCTTGATGGCAAGGGTGATGCGGCTCAGCTCGCCGCCGGACGCGATTTTAGCCAGCGGCTTAGGCGCTTCACCGGGGTTTGTTGAGATGTAGAATTCAACGCTGTCCTGCCCGTGGCTGGCCAGCGGACCGCGGGTGTGCCGCAAGGTCATGCGCACGCCCGGCATATTCAAAAAGTCCAGCGTGCCGGAAATGCGGGTGTTCAATTCCTCAAAGGCTTTCAGCCGGGTCTGGGTCAGCACCTCTGCTTTTTCCCGCGCTTTTGCGTAAAGACGCAATTTTTCCGCCTGCAAGGCATCATAGCGCTGCTGGGAATGCTGGATGCTATCCAGTTCCTCCCGGGCCTTCTGCCCGAAAGCGATCACATCCTCCACCGTGTTGCCGTACTTGCGCTTCAGCCGGTACAAAAGATCCAGCCGCTGCTCCACCTCGTCCAGCTCTGCATCGTTGGTGTCGTAGGCATCCAGCCGCCCGATCAGATCTGCGGCCACGTCCTTGGCATTATAATATAAGTCCAGCAGCTGCCCAGCGGCGGCTGTAAGCGCAGGGTCCAACTGCGCAGCGGCATCCACTGCGTTAGAGGTTTCCCCCAGCAGATCCACCGCACCTGCAGCGTCATCACTGCCGGATAGCAGCGCATAGCTTTGTGCCAGACGATCCCGGATGGCAGATGCATTGGACAGCACCTTCCGGCGGTTTTCCAGCGTCTGCTCCTCACCGGCAGTTAGTCCGGCATCCTCAATTTCCTGCACCTGATATTGCAGTAGATCGATCTTGCGCTGCTTTTCGGTTTCATCGGTGATCAGAGCATCCAGCTCCCGCTTGACCTGCACCAGTTTCCGGTACAAGGTATAGTACTCCTGAAAAACAGTGCGATTCTGCGCATAATCATCCAGAATCCCCAGATGGTGCGCCGGATTGAGCAGACCTACGGAATCGTGCTGACCGTTGATGTTGATCAGACCGCCGCACAGATCCCGCAGAACAGCTGCGGTAGCCGGCATTCCGTTGATGCGGCAGCTGCTTTTACCCTCAGCGGTAATCTCGCGGCTGAGCAGCAGTGCTTCGGAGCGCTCATAGCCGGACTGCTCCAGCTTATCCAGCACAGCAGACGGCACCTGTTCAAAGGCGGCGCGGATCACCGCCTTTGAAGCCCCGGTACGCACCAAGTCTTTAGAGGTGCGGTTGCCAAGGATCGCATTGATGGAATCGATCAGGATGGATTTGCCCGCACCGGTCTCGCCGGTCAGTACGTTCAGCCCCGGTTCAAAGTGCACCTCTGCCTTCTGGATCACGGCAACATTTTCAATTTGCAGGCTGCTCAGCATGGCTTCGTTCTCCTACCGTCATCTCTGTCCCACATAACGGGTCAGCTCCGAACAAATGGTCTTGGCATCGCGCTCAGAGCGCGCAACGATTAAAAAGGTGTCATCACCGGAAAGGGTGCCAACAACGTTTTTCCACTGCAAAGCGTCAAAAACCTCGCAGGCGGCATTGGCCATGCCGGAATAGCATTTTACCAGCACAACGTGCCCGGCATAATCCACCTCCAGAACAGACTCGTGGAAGATGGTCTCAAAGCGCCCTTGGGTCTTGGGGTTGAAGCTTTCGTTCCGGCTGGAAACATAGCGATAGCCCTCAGTAGTAGCTGCCTTTACAAGGCACAGTTCCCGGATATCGCGGGAAACGGTGGCCTGCGTCACCTCAAAGCCCTCATTCCGCAGGTGCTCCAGCAGCACCTCCTGTCGGCTGATGGGATGCTCCTGCACCAGACGCAGGATCGTCTGCAAGCGTTCCGCTTTTGTTTTTGTATCTTCTTTGCGGCTGCGTGCCATCTTAAAAATCGCCTCCCGTGTTATTGTCTTTTACGCAGTTTCTGGTCAATGGCCTGGAACTGGTCAGCCTTGCTGAAGGTGATGAGCTGCACGACCTGGTCAGACAGCCGCACCTCCGCGGTGGCTCCGGCTTTTACGGAATAGCCCGCATCCCCATCACAGCTGATAAAAACTTCTTCATCTGCCACCTGGCCCACACAGAGGTTGATTTTGCGCTCCTGCGCAAAAACCATGGCCGGGCTGGCAAGGCTGTGGGGGCAGATGGGCGTGACAACGATGCCTTTGGTCTGAGAATCAAGGATCGGCCCGCCTGCCGCCAGAGAATAAGCGGTGGAGCCGGTGGGTGTTGCCACAATGACACCATCGCCCCGGTAATGCTCCACCAGGATATCGTCACAATAGATGCTGAAATCCACCGCCTGCTGCAGGCGGCCCTTGGTCATAACCACATCATTCAGGGCATGGCCCTCCCAGCTGTCATCCCCCAGCACACGGACATAGAGCAGCATCCGGTTATCCAGAAAATATTCACCCCGGGCTACGGCGGAGAGCTTGGCTTCCATTTCATCGACCTCACAGGTAGCCAGAAAGCCGCACCGGCCCAGATTGATGCCGAGAATGGGCTTTCTGTATTCCAGTGAGAGGTTCGCCTCGTGCAGGATGGTGCCATCTCCTCCGATGGTCAGGATGACATCCGTCCGTTCCAGACATTCCTTCTGGGTCAGATACTCCACGCCCATGGTCATGCACTCGGCCTGCAGGCCATCCTGCATCAGCACCTGTGCCCCATGGGTCAGCAGGATCTGCGCCGCACGCTGGGAAATGCCGTAGGCCATAGCCTTGCCGGGGTTTGGGGAAATGTAGACGGTCATCGTCCGCGCCCTCCCTGATTTTATGGATTATGGTTCAGCGGTCCAGCGTAGAATGGCTGGATGCCACCACCTGTTCAGCAACCGAATCATCCAGTACACCGGGTTCATCGCTCTTCTGAACGAACATCAGATATTCAATGTTTCCCTCAGGGCCCTTGACGGGGCTGAAATCCAATCCGCAGACCTTGAAGCCGTTGGCAGCAGCATAGCCCATGGCATTGTGCAGCACCTCACGGTGGGTGGCAGGGTCACGGACAACGCCGTTTTTGCCCACCTTTTCGCGGCCAGCCTCAAACTGGGGCTTGACCAGGCAGACACCCATAGCGTCCGGGGTGGTGATGGCCTGCGCCACCGGGAAAATATGATGCAGCGAGATAAAAGAGACATCTACGCTGAAAAACTCGATCGGCTCTGCCAGCTGGTCAAGGGTCACGTTGCGGATGTTTGTGCGTTCCATATTGACCACCCGCTCATCGGTGCGCAGACTCCATGCCAGCTGACCGTAGCCCACATCCACTGCGTAGACCTTGACTGCTCCATTTTGCAGCATACAGTCGGTAAAGCCGCCGGTGGATGCGCCAATGTCCATGCAGACTTTCCCCTTGGGGGTCAGCGGAAAACACTTCATAGCCTTTTCCAGCTTCAGGCCGCCGCGGCTGACATAACCGATATCATGGCCGCGCACCTCCACCTTGGCATCCTCTTTGATCATCTCACCGGCTTTGTCTACCTTCTGTTCATTGACAAAGACCACGCCGGACATGATCATCGCCTTGGCGCGCTCACGGCTCTGGATCAGACCATGCTGAACCAGATATTGATCCAAACGAATCTTCAAGATTCTGCTCCTTTCCATGTACGGATGGCCTGTGCCAGATGTTCTGCATCCAGGCCGGTGCTCTGCTTGATCTGCGGAACCGTTGCATGGGGCAGACGCACATCCTCCACACCACGGTGGATATAAGCACCCTGCCAGCCTGCTTTCCGCAGAGCCATTTCTAGATGCTCACCGATGCCGCCGCAGGCTACGCATTCCTCCGCGAATAAAACAACGTCATATCTTGAAATTTCAGATACAAGCTCAGGCGTAAAGGGATATAACTTTACAAGCTTATAAACATCACAGGGAACATTTTCTTTGCCCAGAAGCTTCGCCGCAGTCAGCACATCCTCGACTTCGTCGGCGTAACTGACCATTACAGCCTTGGCATCAGGGGCGGTATAGAGCAGGTCATATTCTCTGCCGGAACAGCCAAACTGCGCCAGTGCTGCGCTCTCACCACCGCGGGGATACCGGATTGCCCGGGGGCCATGCATCTCATCACTGAGCAGGATGGGCAGCCAGTGCCGCAGCTCGGCATAGTTGGAGGGCGAATAGACAGGAATCCCCACCTGACTGAGGAAGGCCGGGTCAAAGATTCCCTGATGGGTCTCGCCGTCTGCCGGAACAAAACCGGCACGGTCGATGGCAAGGACAACGTTCTCCTTCAGCAGGTTCACATCATGGATGATCTGGTCATAGGAACGCTGCAGGAAGGTGGAGTAGATACAGACCACCGGCAGCATTCCCTGGCTGGCAAGGCCCGCTGCAAAGGTCACAGCATGCTGTTCTGCCATGCCCACATCAAAGAAACGCTTGGGGTGGGTGTGTGCAAAGAACTGCAGGCCCGTACCATACTTCATTGCGGCCGTAATGGCACAGATCTTCTGGTTTTCCGCGCCCTCCTTGTTCAGGACATTGCCGAACACCGTCGAGAAAGACTCCTTGGGAGCCACCTCAGGGTCTGGGATGCTGTTGACCAGATCAAAGGTCGAAACACCGTGGAAGTTACCGGGGTTGCTCTCAGCCGGGGCATAGCCCTTGCCTTTCTTGGTCACGACATGCAGGAAATGGGGGCCGGGCTGCCTGTGGATATCGCGCAGGATTCCTTCAAGCTCCGGCTCATTGTTACCATCAAAAGGACCATAATAGTGGAAGCCCATATCCTCAAACATGGTCGAATGATACATTGCCCTGCGCACCATAGCCTTGCTGTTCTGGATCGCAGATTTCAGCGGTGGGCCGATGACAGGCACGCCATCCAGAAAGGAACGCACATTTTCCTTGGCATCGTAATAGCGGCTGGTGGTGCGCAGATGGCTCAGGTAGCGGGACAACGCGCCCACATTCTTGGAAATGGACATCTTGTTGTCGTTCAGGATGACCAGCAGATTGTCCAGCCCGCCGATATTGTTCATGCCCTCGTAGACCATACCGCCGGTAAAGGCACCATCACCAATGAGGGCAACCACCTGTCCCGGTTCTCCCCGCAGCTTTTTGGCCCAGGCAATGCCCACAGCCAGTGAAAGCGCGGTATTGCCGTGACCGGCAATAAAAGCATCATGCTCACTTTCGTTGGGGTTCGGGAAACCGGAAATGCCATCCAGCTGCCGCAGCTTGGCAAAGCCCTCCCGGCGGCCGGTCAGCAGCTTGTGGGTATAGCACTGATGGCCTACATCAAACACGATCTCATCCGTGGGGGTGGTCAGCACCCGGTGCAGAGCCACCGTCAACTCCACAGCACCCAGATTGGATGCCAGATGGCCGCCGGTCTTTGATACGTTATCCAGAAGAAATTCACGGATTTCTGCGCAAAGCTGCACGGTCTGCTGACTGGACAGCTTTTTCAGATCGCTGGGCTGAGAGATTTTCTCCAGCAAAGGCGAATTCATAAATTCACGTCCTTCTCACGTTTTGAAATGGGGCGCTCAGAGGCCCATAGGATAGAGGAAGCCGACCAGTACACCCAGTGCAAAACCGGCCATAACCTGCAGCGGAGTGTGACCAACCATCTCTTTCAGGTGCATATTCTGCAGGAAGGGATTGTTTTTCTCGGTCACTTCGATCCACTGCTCCAGCATCTTGTTCAGCACCTTGGCCTGCTCGCCGGTCTCGCGGCGCACACCCATAGCATCGTGCATGCCGATGATGGCAACAACTGCGATAGCCAGCAGGATATCAGGGAAAGCGAAAAGTACATCACAGCATCTCATAATCAGGGAATCGATAATTCCGCCGTAGAAACCTGCGATCAGTCCGAGAACAACACCGATAGCCGTACCAATGATCGTCGCTGTCAGCGCGCATGTAAGAGAAAGTCTGGTACCAACCATCAGACGGGAGAAAACATCCTGTCCGTATTCATTGGTTCCCCAGATGTGGGCTGCGCTTGGCCCCTGCATCATAGCTGTGTAATCCGGTGCCTGCGGATCATACGGAACTACATATGGTCCGATGATTGCCATTAAGATAATAAATACTATAAATGCCAGAGAAATCACTGCTGTTTTTCTCTTCATGAATTTCTTGACAAATTCTTTGAACTTGCTCTGTGCCTTAGGGAGTTCTTCGGCAGCAGCAAGGTTAATGTTTGATGTTGTGTTCTTATCTGCCATCTTCTCTCCTCCTCTATTCATAACGTACTCTTGGGTTAATCACGCCATAAAGAACATCTACGATCAGGTTGATCAGGATATATTCTGTAGCAAAGAACAGAAGTAATGCCTGAACAACTTTGTAATCTCTCATCTGGATGGAATCTACCAGAAGACGTCCAAGTCCGGGAATGGAGAATACTGTCTCTGCCATAACAGATCCGGAAAGGAGACCACCGATCTGAAGTCCGGCTACTGTTACGATCTCGATCAGAGAGTTCTTAAATGCATGGCGCATAACAACCAGTGATTCAGAAAGACCTTTGGCACGTGCGGTACGCACATAGTCCTCACGCATGGTCTCAAGCATGGAAGATCTGGAGAATCTGGCAAGTACGGCCATGATTCCTGCTCCCATTGTAAGTGATGGAAGAATATAGCTCTTCCAGGTTTCCAGTCCACTGGTTGGAAGCCATCCCAGGCTTACTGAGAAAAGCTGGATTAATTCCAGACCTAACCAGAAACTTGGAACAGATATACCTGCGATTGCTATGATCATACCTACATAATCAAGAATTCTGCCATGAAATACGGCAGCGATGATACCGATTGCAATACCGATGATTGCAGCCCATATCATGGATGAGAATGTCAGCATGATAGTTGGTTTCAGTCTTGGTGCGATTGTCTCTGCTACGGTTTTACCGTTTTTGATAGAGTTTCCCAGATCTCCTGTAAAAAGACCTTTCATATATTTACCATACTGTACAAGTAATGGCTCATCCAGTCCCAACTGTTCACGTACAACTGCCACATCTTCCTTTGTTGCATCCTGACCGGCTACCAGTCTTGCCGGATCACCGGGAATCATATGGATAAACATAAATACTACGAATGAGATAACCAGAAGCAGCGGGATCGTACTTGCCAAACGTTTACCTAAATAACGTCCCATATTTTTCCTCCTTATTATTTTCTTACCTGTTGTTTATATTTGATGCTTTATAGTCAGAGAACTGCCATAGTAAATCTTATGGCAGTTCTCCGGTTCGAACATCTTTGTCCTGTATTCACACTGCCGTATCGGCAGTATTTTATGGAATTGCTGCAATTTCAGATCAGGCAGCCAGATTTATGTTCTTCGCAGCCTGTTCTCAAACAAATTACTACTGTGCTAAAGTTGCATTTGCGAAGTTAAATGCTCCGTCCGGAGATACATATACGCCAGACAGATAAGATTTTGTAGAATAGATGATCTGGTCATTGCCAAGGAATAACCATGGGCATGCTTCCCATGCGATCTTCTGAGCATCGCCGTAGTATTTAGCCTGCTCTTCTTCGTTAGCTGTTGCAAGACCTTCGTCCATATCTTTATCAAAATCAGCATCGTTGAAGTATGCTGTATTTGCACTTGTAGGAGGGCACATTGTGCTGTAAAGCAGGGAACGTAAAGAACCATCCATTGTGAAGTCAGATGCAGACCAGTTTACATACCACATATTGATCTCAGCATCTTCTTTGTCAACATAAATCTTGTCACTTACAGTTGCAGGCTCCATTGGCTGAACGTCAACTTCGATACCGATCTGAGCAAGCTGCTGGGAAATAAATGTCATACCTTTGATTTCCTGTGTTGTGTTATCACCCCACAGAGTAAGTTTGAATCCGTCTTCGTATCCGGCTTCTTTCATAAGTTCTTTTGCTTTGTCTACATCATATGTGTAAGCTTCCTGCTCTTCATATCCGCCGATGATAGATGGAACTACAGATGTAGCCGGTTTTCCGTATCCGGAATACATTAACTGGATGTATGCATCTTTGTCGATCGCATAGTTCATAGCCTGACGTACTTTTACATCAGAAAGCTGTTCCAGATCCATGTTCAGAGTTACATATCTCATGATGTTGGAGTCTGTTGTAAGGATGTTTACATCGTCTGTTCCTTTGATTGCTTCAATCTGGTCAGACGGTGTAGGATAGATGAAATCTGCTTCACCTGTCTGAAGCATAGCTGTACGTGCACCTGCTTCCGGAACCTCTTTGATTGTTACAGTGTCAACGCCCGGTTTGTCTCCCCAGTAATCATCATTGCGCTTAAAGCTTGTGTGGTCTCCCTCTTCCCATTCTGTACATACATATGGACCGGTTCCGCATGGATGGTTCATGATATCATTGCCATACTCTTCAAGAGCTGCAGGGCTGATGATACAGAACTGTGTCAGACGGTTGATAAATGGTGCCCATGCCTGTGTCAGTTTGATAACCAGTGTGTAATCATCCGGTGTTTCAATGCTGTCTACACGAGGTGTTTCAGATCCGTCTTCGTTAGTTACGATAAATGTTCTTCTCTGACGAAGATTGTTGTCTTTGTTAACTACACGATCGTAGTTTGCTTTAACTGCTGCTGCATTGAAGTCTGTTCCGTCCTGGAATTTAACACCCTGACGAAGTTTGAAAGTATAAGTAAGAGAGTCATCGGAAACTTCCCATGATTCAGCAAGTTTGCCTGTTAATTCCTGGTTCTCATCAAAAGAAACCAGTGTCTCGTATACACCACGTGTAGCAGAGATTGCGTTTGTATCCGGAATGTTTGCCGGGTCCATGGAGCTTACGCTTCCTTCGATTGCGATCACCAGATCATTGTCGGATGATTTGGAATCTTCATTTGTGGCTTTGAGAATATAGCCGTCATCATCTGCTGCAAATGCTGTAGCGGACATGGAAACTGTCATTACTCCTGCAAGAGCTGCTGCCATAACTTTTTTGTACATTTTCATAGTTTTCTCTCCTTTTCTTTCTGTACATTGTTACTTAGTTACAATCACGAAGTTAATTTTGGGTACAAAAAAAGTGTTTTTATATTTTTGCGTCTTTGCAATGTATAAAAATCGTGCAGCAATCCATTTACTTACATGCGCCTTTGCATCTTCATAAAAACACTTTGTTGTTTAACTTGACTCCAGTATAGCAATCTGTTGTCGTATTGTCAATTATTTTGTCGTATTTTATATTATTTTGGTGGTATTATACCAATATCTGACAGTGAAATTGGTATAAATCACTATGGATCAAGGATTATTTATTCTTGTTTGGTATTATTTGGCTATAATCTGTACAAACAATAAATCCTCTAAACCTTATAGTTGGTTCAGAGGACTTATGTTGTTATCATATCTGTTTCTTCACATGAACCTGTAACTGATTGTACGGGATTTCAATTCCGTTTGCATCAAATGCTTCTTTGATCAGTTCATTAAGCCGCCACCTGGCAGGCCAGTATTTCTCCGTAGCCACCCACACACGCAGGCCCATGACCACTGCGCTCTCTCCAAGCTCATCTACAAACACCACCATTCCCTGGTCGTCTTTCGTATCTTCATCATTATGAAGGATTTCTTCCAGGATTGCTTTTGCTTTCTTAATGTCTGAATCATAAGAAATTCCTACTTTGATCTCCAGCTTACGAAGATCTCTGGCAGTTACATTTGTAATAATGCTGCCGGACAGCGTTCCATTTGGGATTACAATGTGTTTGTTATCTATGGAAATCAGAGTTGTATAACAGATTTCTATTTTGTATACAGTTCCTTCGCACCCATTCTGCTGTGCGATAATGATATAATCCCCCACCTGAAATGGTTTGAAGATCAGAAGCATGATCCCGCCTGCGATATTTGCAAGGCCGCCCTGCAATGCAAGACCTACCGTTACACCGGCAGTACCAAGCAGTGCTGCAATAGAGGATTCCTTTACACCAAAATGAGTGGCAATGCTAAATACCAGCAAAATGTAAAGTACAATTCTCAACAGCGACCCTGTAAACTGGATCACACCTTTGTCTACAGACGCACGCTCCATGGACTTCTTTATGAAAGAAACAAACCACTGGATCACTTTGCGCCCGCCCACAAATACCAGCAATGCCATTACTACTTTCAGCCCCAGTTTCGTCAAAGCCGGAAGATAGTCTGAAAAATACTGCTTATAGCTGTAATATAAACTTTTTGCCTCCTGAATTTCCTGTTCCAATATTTTTCACCTGCTCTCTTATATTTTTGTCATGTATTATTTTTCTGCCCTTCTTTCATTTAACAGGCAGCTTTTCATATAATATCAGGGTTAAAAGATGTCTTTCCCCTGACTTGATATCTACGAATTACTCCGCTGCTTTGCAGATCCCGCAATTCTCATATAAGAGTAGCATAACATACCTCATTCTCTGTAACAATCAATTTTATTCGGGCAAAAAAAGAAAGCGGACAATATATCCGCTTTACTGACACAGGATTTCACGCTCTGATGAGCTAAAATCAATATGCCTTATTTATAAGGATTGCTATAAGCGCAGAATAATCCCCTCATTTCCCGAAAACAAAAAATAAATAATAAGTTGAATAATCAGTATTACCGGAACTCCTATCTTAAATTTCGGCTTTCTTGTTTTATGATGAAATACCTTCATACCGGCCAGAGCTCCCACCGACCCTCCGATCACCGCCAGAAATATCAGCTGCGCTTCCGGTATGCGCCACTGTCCGGCTTTTGCCCTGCTTTTATCCAAGCCATAGATAAAAAATGTGACTACATTAATGATAATCACATAAATATATAGAAGATTTGTAGATGTCATCTGCACCTGCGAATTCCTTTCTTTAATCTTAACATGCCAGACCTGCTATCACTGATTCAAAATCCTCATCATAACCATCATATTTAAGTTCCAGAGGTTCTTCCACATCAAGGCTTAATACTCCGAGAATAGATTTGGCATCAATAAAAATTTTTCCTTTAGATACAATGTCAATATCAAATGGACATCTGACTGCCGCACAGACCAGTTTCTTTGCTGCCTCTACGTCATTAATCTTAATTGTCTTATTTGCTGTTGTCATATTCGGTAATCTCCCTTCCCTTTTGGTCTCCGTCCTATTGTCAGGACTTTTATATTGATTTTTTGACCCAGTCGTATTATACTGATTCACACATTGATATACAAACGTTATTTTTCTATATCAGATATTCTATTTTTATATAGCATAAGGAGCCGACTGTATCATGATTCTTGATTATTATCGTATTTTTTACTATGTTGCCCAGTATAAGAGTTTTTCCAAAGCAGCCGACGTTATGGGAAACAATCAGCCTAACATTACCCGGTGTATGAATATTCTGGAGAATGAGCTGGGATGTAAACTTTTTATCCGTTCCAATCGCGGAGTACAGCTGACCATTGAAGGAGAAAGACTTTTTGAACATGTATCAATTGCAATAGAACAGCTTGTATCAGGAGAAAATGAACTTCTCAAAGATAAAGGTCTGGAAAGCGGACTTGTAAATATTGGTGCCAGTGAAATCGCACTGCGTTTATTCCTGCTGAACGAACTGGAAATCTTTCATCACCGTTATCCACATGTGAAGCTGAGGATTTCTAATCATTCCACACCACAGGCAGTTCAGGCACTGGAAAACGGTCTGGTAGACTTTGCAGTAGTTACCACACCTGTCGCTCTGAAAAAACCACTTCAGAGAATTCCCCTCTATTCTTTCCGCGAGATCCTTATAGGTGGAGAGGAATATGCGGAAACAGCTTCCAACAAACACTGTCTTCAGGATCTGCAGGATATCCCTCTGATCGGGATTGCTCCCGGAAGCAGTACAAGAGAATTATATACACAGTATTTTATGCGCCATAACCTTCCCTTCTCACCTGATATGGAAGTGGCAACTACTGACCAGATCTTCCCTATGGTGCAGCACAACCTGGGAATCGGATTCTTCCCTGAAGAGCTTGCTGCTGAACATATTGCTCAGGGGAAAATCGTCCAGATTCCCATTGAAGAGCCTCTTCCTGAACGAAAGATCTGTCTGATCCGCAATGTAAAAAGGCCACAGAGCATTGCAGCACGCAGCCTTGAAGAACACCTCACATCACACCGGGAAACAGAATAACTGTTACTGCAGACAGCAGTACCCCCAAAAACAGGGATCACTCCTGCAGATATCCGGTCTGCAGTGGTAATCCCTGTTTTATTGATGTTATTTATTTAATCCTTTCATGGATAAGCTGATACGTTTTTTCTTCATATCAACTCCGATTACTCTTACATCTACGATATCCCCTACACTCACCGCTTCCAGAGGATGTTTGATAAATCTCTCTGTCATCTCGGAAATGTGCACCAGACCGTCCTGATGTACACCGATATCTACAAATGCACCAAAATCAATAACATTACGGACAGTTCCCTTCAGAACCATTCCCTCTTTCAGGTCCTTCATCTCCAGAACATCGGAACGAAGGATCGGTTTCGGCATGTCATCACGAGGATCTCTTGCCGGTTTCTCCAGTTCCTTTACAATATCACGAAGTGTGATCTCACCGATTCCCAGTTCTGCTGCCATCTTCTTATAATCTTTTACCTGCAGGGAAAGTCCAAGGAGATTTCCTGCCACAACATCATTTGGTTTATATCCAAGTTTCTTAAGGAGTGCCGCTGCTGCTTCATAACTCTCAGGATGTACACTTGTTGCATCCAGAGGATTCTTTCCACCTGAAATACGCATGAAACCTGCACACTGTTCAAATGCCTTCGGTCCTAATTTCGCTACTTTGAGAAGTTCTTTTCTGTCTGTGAACTGACCGTTCTCTTCTCTGTAAGCTACGATATTTTTGGCAATTGCTTTGCTGATACCGGAAATATACTCAAGTAAAGATGCAGATGCTGTATTTAAATCTACACCAACTTTATTTACGCTGTCTTCTACAACGCCGCTTAATGCTTCATCCAGTTTCTTCTGGTTCATATCATGCTGATACTGACCCACACCGATAGATTTCGGATCAATCTTAACCAGTTCTGCAAGCGGATCCTGTACACGTCTTGCAATGGAAGCCGCACTTCTCTGTCCTACATCAAAGTTCGGGAATTCCTCTGTAGCCAGTTTGCTTGCAGAATACACAGATGCTCCTGCCTCATTTGTGATAACATACTGCACCTTTTTTTCCGGGATTTCTTTGAGCATATCTACGATCACCTGCTCGGATTCACGACATGCTGTACCGTTTCCTACTGAAATAAGGGATACACCGTATTTTTCGATCATACCTTCCACTGTATCCTTGGCAGCACGGATCTTTTTTTCAGTAGTCGGAGCTGTGGGATAAACAACTGTTGTATCCAGAACTTTACCTGTTGCATCTACAACTGCCAGCTTACAGCCTGTACGGAACGCAGGGTCCCATCCAAGTACGACTTTGCCTGCGATTGGAGGCTGCATCAGAAGCTGTTCCAGATTCTTGCCAAACACCTGGATCGCACCATCTTCTGCCTGCTCGGTCAGTGCATTGCGGATCTCACGCTCTACTGCCGGGGCGATCAGTCTGCGGTAACTGTCCTCGATCACTTTTTCCAGGAATTCGGAAGTCTGCGGATTTTCACGCACCATGATCTGTTTTCTTAAATAACCAAGAATCCGATCTTCCGGAGCTTCCAGTTTTACGGTCAGGAATTTTTCCTTTTCGCCGCGGTTGATCGCCAGCACACGGTAACCTGCCATTTTTGCAACTGGCTCTTCATACTGATAGTACATCTCGTAAACAGAAGCTGCTTTCTCATCTTTTGCTTCTGTCACGATTTTACCCTCTTTCTGTGTCAGGCTACGGATGCGGATACGGTAATTTGCATCATCTGAAATCGTCTCAGCCAGAATATCACCTGCTCCCTGCAGTGCTTCCTGCCAGGTATTCACTTCTTTTTCCGGGTCAATATACGCACTTGCTTCCTCTTCCAGCGTTTTCTTTGTCATCTGCAACAGAATCGTGTTTGCCAGTGGTTCCAGTCCTTTTTCTTTTGCGATTGTCGCTCTCGTTCTTCTCTTTGGACGATACGGGCGATACAGATCTTCCACAACTACCAGAGTTTCCGCTGCCTGGATTTTTTCCCGCAGCTCATCCGTCAGTTTGCCCTGCTCCTCGATTGATGCCAGCACCTGCTTCTTTTTATCTTCCAGATTACGCAGATAAGTCAGACGTTCCGAAAGTTTTCGCAGAACTTCGTCATTCAGCGATCCTGTGACCTCCTTACGATAACGTGAAATAAACGGAATCGTATTCCCCTCATCGATCAGTTTGACTGCAGCCTCCACCTGCCATAATTCAATCTTTAATTCCTCTGCAAGACGTTGATTTATGTTCATATAATCCTCCATTACATACAATTTTTCCAACGTTTCTACTCGTTGCCCTACGTCAGGCAATTTCCAAACATCTTTGTGCCGACTGTAACAGCCGCCCCCTTATGATACACTTGAGTTTCCAATTTGTCTATGATATTATGATGCAAAGGGTGAAACAGTCGCAAATTTCATGTTTACATGAAAATTTGTGACTTTGAACCCTGCAAAACATGAGAAAGGAGCCATTTTCATAGAAAATGTGCGGATTTCGAATGTTTTAGAATTGCGAGAGCATAGAATGCGGAGCAATTCGTAGCATCATAGAACCTGGGCGACTTGGGGACCGTAAGACATGAGGAAGTAGCCATTTTCATAGCCCTTTATGAAACAGCAGCAGGTTTCCGTTTTTCCATATGGTGTTTACCACCAGCAGAACCACTGCAATTTTGCCATACACCGGACGGTATTTCATGCCGATCGTGATTCTGCCGCGGCTTACATACTGCACGGTATTGGATAGCATATACCATACATAAAGTACTGCTCCGTAAAGTACAATGCTGTGGTAATGTAAACTGTATGCCACATTTCCTTTCAGCAGCCAGTATACTGCCCGTGTACCGCCGCATCCGGGACAGTAAAGTCCGGTCAGCTTATGGAAAATGCACGGCAGCAAAATATGATTTAACGGAATTTTCAGTAACCTCAGCAATGCAAGAAACAATATTCCTGCAAGCGGCAGGACTATACCGCAGTAATAAAGGTTGTCCGGCCTGCAGTTTTTTTCTTGTTTTTCCATACAGTACCTCTTTCATCATTTATTTCAGCCGAATCCTAATCGGCTTACCTTTTACAGAATGGAGTGAATCTTATGAAACGAACTTCTTCGCAGTTAAAACAACTGGCAAGGGAATCTCTGGCACATCGCTTCAGCCTCCCGGTTATGGCCTGTGTCATTACTTTTGGAATTATCATGCTGGTCAATATGCTCCCGGCTGCTCTTTTCCCGGACACAGGCAACAGTATCTCTTATCTGGTGATTTCTTTTATCACCGATCTGCTCCTGTCGATTTTAAGCGTCGGTCCGGTTACAATCCTGCTTGACATGAGCCGTGGCAGCGACGGACAGCTTTCTGATCTTCTGTATGCTTTTCGCCATCAGCCGGATCGTATTATTGTATCTCAGCTTATTATCTCACTCTTGTCCACGGTGATCTTTCTGCCGGGTATTCTTGTATTTATGCTGTCATCCATTTTTTATACTGCCTTTGGCATCATTATCGGAAGTCTGCTGATCTTTGCCGCCGTGATCGGTAGCGTTGTGATCCGCCTGGATTTTGCACTGGTAACTCCGCTTTATATTGACAATCCACAGACCAGTGCCATAGATCTCTTACGTGAAAGCCGTGATCTGATGCGGGGCAACCGGCTCCGCTATTTTGTTCTGGAGCTGAGCTTTATACCGATCATGCTGCTCGCAGTTGTTGCCTGCTTTGTCGGACTGCTCTGGGCCGTTCCATATACGCAGATGACGCTTCTTGAATTTTACCGTGAACTGGTAGGCGAAATCTGAAAATTCAAAGAACTGTTGCCAGGCAGATATATCATCTGCCAAAGCAACAGTTCTCTTTTTATAAATTAATCATTCTTTTTCTTAGTCTTCGACACGGCGAACGCGGATCATGCCAAGCACTTCACCAAAGCTTTCTGCTTTTGCTTTGTATTCTGCCTCTGTCATCACTTCTGTCACGAATCCGAACTCTCCGTCTACATCTGCCACAACAACCGGCTGTACGTTTCCGAATACTTCCTGCACTTTTGCAAGTTCTGTTTCCGGAGTGCCTTTGACACGTACAAAGAATTTGCGGCTGGAATTGCTGATGTCGGTCAGTTCCAGTTTTTTGCTGCTCCAGAATGCCATGATGCTGCGGTTCAGATGTCTTGCCTCATCGACTACGTCAGCTACGACAGCACTTGCGGTCGGCAGTTTGCCGGCTCCGCTTCCGTAGAACATTGCATCTCCAAGTACATTGCCATGTACAAAAATGGCATTGAATACACCGTTTACGCTGTACAGAGGATCGGACGGTCCAACCAGCACCGGTGATACCATTGCGTAAAAGCTTCCGTCAACTTTACGGCTGACTGCCAGCAGTTTGATCATCTGTCCCATTGCTTTTGCATACTTGATATCGGTTGCCGTAATCTTGCTGATACCCTCTGTATAGATATCTTCGTAATCAACCTGTCTGCCAAATGCCAGTGAGGAAAGGATTGCGATCTTACGGCATGCATCGTAACCTTCCACGTCTGCTTCCGGATTGCGTTCTGCATACCCAAGATTCTGTGCTTCTTTTAATACATCTGCAAAATCAGAACCTTTCTCTGCCATCTCTGTGAGAATGTAGTTGGTAGTTCCGTTCAGAATACCGGTGATCTCATCGATCTCATCTGCAGTCAGAGAAGAATTCAGCGGACGGATGATCGGAATACCGCCGCCGCAGCTTGCCTCAAACAGATAGTTGATGTTTCTTTCTCTTGCGATCTCAAGCAGCTCTGCACCGTGACGTGCCACCAGTTCTTTGTTGGATGTGCAGACACTCTTTCCTGCGAGCAGTGCTTTTTTTGTGAAAGTATACGCCGGCTCCACACCGCCCATAACTTCAACGACAATTTTAATCTCCGGATCATTTAAAATAACATCAAAATCATGTACGATTTTTTCCTGGATCGGATCTCCCGGGAAATCGCGAAGATCAAGCACATATTTGATGTTGATCTCTTCTCCTGCTTTTTTATTGATGCTGCTGTGGTTGGTATTGATAACTTCTACCACTCCGGAACCTACTGTTCCATATCCTAAGACTGCAATCTGGATCATTTTAAGCCTCCTGTTGTTTTCTTTTATGCTTATCTCTGGTTCTTTTGTCCAAAGAATTGCTTTTTTATTCTCTTCCTAAAATTTTGATGTACTGTACACCGCACTGTATTTCAATATCCTGCATCATCGCCGATATATCTCCTGTCGTAGCGAGGATCTCCACACTGAGCGTCAGAGATGCGATGCCGTTGATCGGAATACTCTGATGGATCGTCAGGATATTGGCATGATAATCTGCCACGATATGCAGTACATCCGACAAAAGTCCGGTCTCATCATCCATCTGGATCATAAACGTGATTGTTTTCCCTTTTGCATTGTCATGAAACGGAAAAATATCGTCTTTATATTTATAAAAAGAGCTGCGGCTGATGCCGACCATATCTGCTGCTTCCTGTACTGTGGACGCTTTCGCCGACTCCAGCAGCCGTTTCGCCTCTACTACTTTCAGAAGTACTTCCGGAACCGCTTTCTTGGTAACCACATAATATCGATTCTTTTCTTCCACTTCAAAGTCCTCCTGTCTCTTCTATATGCATCTTTTGCTGTATACTCTTTCTATAGTGTACATTTGTGCTTCCCCGAAAGATATTAACACATTTTAACAGGCGGTGCAACCAGAAATTCTTCTGACTACCTTTTGGCATAAAATTTTTCTAACTACCTTTTGACTGCATTTCCTCAATGTTTTACGTTTTTTCAATTTACTTTAAGCTTTTTATATGCCAGAAAAGCACATATTTCAGAACGCAAAAATACCGGAAACCCCTGACTTACTGGATTTCCGGTATTATTTCTGTTAAGCTGCTGACGGGACTCGGACCCGTGACCTCCTCACTACCAATGAGGTGCGCTACCACCTGTGCCACAGCAGCCTGTGCGGTCTTGACCGCTACAGTTAGTTATACTATCACAGGAATCTGCTTTTGTCAATACTGTTTTTGCATTTTATTGCTGCTGTTCACTCATCGTGCGGCGTTTATTGTTTCTCTGCGTAAAAAAGTGGTTCCGTTCATCTACCCCTGAAGTCTCTGTCTGACGATCTCAAATGCAAGGACGCCTGCTGCCACAGATGCATTCAGGGAATCGATATCCCCTTTCATCGGAATAGAAGCCACAAAATCGCATTTTTCTTTTACCAGCCTGCTGACACCTTCCCCTTCGTTGCCGATCACCAGACCGATTGGTCCTTTCAGATCGAGATTGTACATCATTTCTCCGTCCATATCTGCACAGACAAACCACATACCTTCCGCCTTCAGTTCTTCGATCGTCTTGCCGATGTTGGTTACTTTTGCAACCGGTGTGTAGTTCAATGCTCCTGCGGAGACTCTGGCTACGGTTGCTGTCAGTCCGACTGCTCTTCTTTTCGGGATCACAACGCCGTGTGCCCCTGCAAGGTTTGCGGTACGGATGATCGCACCTAAGTTGTGCGGATCTTCGATGTTATCCAGGAAAATGATAAACGGTGCTTCGCCTTTGTCTTTTGCGTTCTGCAGAATATCAGAAATTTCTGCATACTCATAGGCCGCCGCACTTGCGATCACGCCCTGATGATGTCCCGTCTGAGAAAGCTGATCCAGACGTTCTTTTTTCACAAACTGAACAATCGTATCATGTTTTTTGGCTTCCCGCAGGATCGTTCTCACCGGACCGTCCTGACAGCCGTCCAGTACAAACAGTTTGTCGATCGTTTTGCCGGAGCGGAATGCTTCCAGCACGGCATTTCTGCCTTCTATGGTAAGTTCTTCGTATCTCATGCCTGTTCCTGACCTTTCTTTTTCTGACTTTCCGCCATATCAAGACCGGTCTTTATCAGCTCGATGATACGTTTCGTATCCTCTTTCAGATAAAGATATCCCATCAAGGCTTCCAGTCCGGTCGCTTTACGGTAATCTGCCACCGTTGCATTTTTTGCTTTTGTGTAAGACTTTGCATTGCGTCCGCGTTTGTATATCGTGATTTCCTCTTCGCTCAATACCGGCATCAGGTTTTCGATCATCTCTGCCTGAGCAGAAGCTTTGACGAGCTTTGATGCACGCTCATGCAGCTTCTGCGGCGGACAGTTCCCATGTTTGACCAGAAGTGTGCGGATCACCAGGTCAAAAATAGAATCTCCTATGTATGCCAGTGTCAGCGGGGAATAGGTTCTCAGATCCTGATCTTCCAGCTGAAATTCTTCTTTCAGGTATTCTACAAAAGAATCTATGCTCTTTTCCATTTTACTCCTTCTCTTGTGTCCTCAAGAACGATTCCTTTTTCCAGCAGTTCTGCACGGATCTCGTCTGCTCTCTGGAAGTTTCTCTCTTTTCTTGCCACCTGACGCTCTTCGATCAGTTTTTCAATCTCTTCATCCAGGATCTCTTCTTTGGTCTCGAAAACAAGTCCCAGGATATCGCCAAGCTCCAGAAGTTCATCCAGAAGACTCTGTACAAATGCTTTTGTGCCATCTTCATTCACGTTGCTGTTTGCAAGACGAACCAGCTCAAATACAACTGAAATGGCATCTGCGGTATTGAAGTCATCATCCATGGCATCATCAAATTTCTTTGCCAGGTTCTTTGCTTCTTCCAGT
>ENA-OPWR01001193-OPWR01001193.1-human-gut-metagenome-genome-assembly--contig:-NODE-1193-length-20625-cov-7.811376_pt1 | contig 20625 bp, 18 predicted proteins | sample MGYA00241507_ERZ502006 | MGnify/ENA primary metagenome ERZ502006 (study PRJEB25962, sample SAMEA2043041) | human gut metagenome | biome: human gut; feature: human-associated habitat; material: faeces...
TGCGAAGGTGCATGAGGTGGAACAGGAAAATGTCGGCGTGGAGGCGGGGCATCTGACGGAGCGCGGCATGGAAAAGGCTGTCCGCTACGGAAACCGCAAACTCCAAAACTGGCAGGCAGACCGCAAGCTGAAACCCTGGCGGGATGTAACAAAAGCGGAGCAGGCGGCGGCAAAGGTCAACGCGGATTTCTATTGGCAGAAGTCCGTCATGGAGAACCCCCAGCTTGCGTCCAGCAATCCCATCTCCCGCCTTTGGCAGAAGAAACGGCTGCAAAAGCAGTATGCCGCCGCACATCGGGCAGGGACCGGCGCGACCCAGGCTGCGGGAAAGGCATCCCAGACCGCCGCTTCCGCGGCGAAGAAGGGCGGCGGGACCGTGGCTCAGAAGCTGGGCGGCTTTGTCACGAAGAACAAGCACACCCTTCTCATCGTGGGCGGGATCGGGCTGATGCTCATGCTCATCATGGGGCTGATGCAGTCCTGCACCTCCATGTTCGGGGGCGGGACTTCCGGCCTGGTGGCCTCCTCCTATCTTTCGGAGGACGCGGACCTGACCGGGGCCGAGGCCGCCTACTGCGGGATGGAGGCGGAGCTGCAAGAGTACCTGGACACCTATGAGAGCACCCACGACTATGATGAATATCACTTTGACCTGGACGAGATCGAGCATGACCCCTATGTGCTGCTGTCCATCCTGTCCGCCCTCCATGAGGGTGTGTTCACCCTGGACGAGGTACAAGGGGATCTGGAAATGCTCTTTGACAAGCAGTACATCCTTACCGAGACCGTGACCACCGAAACAAGGTATCGGACGGAAACGAGAACGGACAGCGAGGGCAACGAGTACGAGGTGGAGGTTCCCTACACCTGGTACATCTGTACCGTCACGCTGGAGAATTTCGACCTCTCCCATGTGCCGGTCTATATCATGGGCGAGGACCAGCTCTCCATGTACGCCGTGTATATGTCCACCCTGGGCAACCGGCCGGACCTGTTCCCGTCCTCCGGGTATGTGGGCAAGTACATCGAGAACCCGCCCACGGCCTGGGACATCCCCGCCGAGTACCTGACGGATGAACGCTTTGCCACCCTTATCACCGAGGCGGAAAAATACCTAGGCTATCCCTATGTGTGGGGCGGTTCCAGCCCGGAGACCTCCTTCGACTGTTCCGGCTTCGTCAGCTATGTGCTGACCAGCACCGGTCTGTGCAACACCGGGCGGCTGGGCGCCCAGGGGCTCTACAATATCTCCACCCCGGTATCCGATCCCCAGCCGGGCGACCTGGTGTTTTTCGTGGGGACCTACGACACCCCAGGCGTTTCCCATGTGGGCATTTATGTGGGCGATAATATGATGCTGCACTGTGGAGATCCGATTTCCTACACCAATTTGAACACCAGCTACTGGCAATCCCATTTCTATGCCTACGGCCGGCCGCCGTACAACTGATGGGAGGTGTTCCATGCTATCTTTATGTCCGGTATCCCTGGCCGAGGCCAACGCTTTTGTCGCAGAGCACCACCGCCACCATAAGCCAGTGCGGGGGCACAAGTTCTCCCTGGGCTGTATGGTGGATGGGCGCCTTGCAGGCGTCGCTATCGTGGGGCGGCCTGTCAGCCGGTATTTGGATGATGGGCTGACCCTGGAAGTCAACCGGCTGTGTACGGATGGGACGCAAAATGCTTGCAGTTTCCTCTACGGCGCGGCGGCGCGGGCAGCTAGGACCATGGGATACCGAAAAATCATCACTTACATTTTGGATACGGAGAATGGCGTAAGCCTCCGGGCGGCGGGCTGGAAATGCGCCGGCCTGGCCGGAGGCAAAATGTGGACCGGAAAACGCCGCCCTTCTGAACCTCTGTATCCCGCACAAATGAAATACCGATATGAAAAAGAATGGAACGGGAGGTGAAACACACATCAATATGGTTTCCTATGGGGGCGGCGCCAACAGCACCGCCCTTCTGATCGGGCTGCACCAGCACCGTATCCCGGTGGACCTGATCCTCTTTGCGGATACGGGGGCGGAGCATCCCCACACCTACGCCTACCTGGACGTCATGGACCGATGGCTGAAGGACCACGGGATGCCGCCCATCACCAGAGTCTACAAGACCACGCGGGACGGCAAGCGGCTGACCCTGGAGCAGGAGTGTTTGCAGAGCGGCACCCTGCCCTCCATCGCCTACGGCTTCAAGCGGTGTTCCCTGAAACACAAGATCGGGCCGCAGGAAAAGTTCTGCAATCACTATTTGCCCTGCCAAAAGGCATGGGCAGCGGGCAAGCGGGTGGTGAAGTTCATCGGCTACGATGCCGGCGAGGGCTACCGCAGCGACAAGGTGCTGCTGGGCGACCTGGCAGACCCCAAGTACAGCAAGTGGTATCCCCTGATGGAATGGGGATGGGACCGGGCGGCGTGTATGCAGGCCATTGAAGATGCGGGGCTTCCCCAACCCGGCAAGCCCTCCTGCTTTTTCTGTCCCAGCATGAGGGCAGAGGAGATCATCCACCTGCGGGATCACCACCCCGACCTGTTCCGAAGGGCCATCGCTCTGGAGGACAACGCCCGCCCCAATTTGAAAACGGTCCAAGGCCTGGGCCGGAACTACTCATGGAAAGAACGATTTGGAAAGGAGTTTTGCACACATGGCAACTGTTGAGAAGATCCGCCGTGATATTGAAAAGACCAAAGAGAAGATCTCCGAGCAGCAGAAGCGCCTCCGCACCCTGGAGGCCCAGCTCACCGAGGAGGAAAACCTGGAGATCGTCCGCATGGTCAAGGCGGTAAAGATGGACAACCGGGAGCTGACGGCCTTCTTGAAGGCCTACGCCAGCGGCCTCATCACCCTGCCGGAGGGCATGATGGAGGCGGAGGCCGCGGCGGACCCCGGCGAGAATGAGATGGAGGATACCGAGTATGAAGAATAAGAAGATCATCCGCCTGTTTACGGCGGCCCTGGCCGTGGCGCTCTGTGCCACGGCCTTTGCTGTCCCCGCTTTCGCCGGCGGCGGGGAGGGCGAACCCTACTACACCGAAACGGCCGGGACGGAGGCGGACCCTGCGGAGGACGCCGAGGCCCCGGAGGTCACTGTCACCGATGAGGAAGATCCCGCCGGCGATGATAGCGCGGACAATAACACGGAGGTTGACGGGGACACCCTGGACCAGATCACCGAACTGATGGGCGGTCTGGGGACTGTGACTGTCACCGAGGACGGTATCCTGTTCACCCCTGACACGGAGAAATGGGAAACCCATCAGACCGGCACCGTGACCACCTGCGGCGGCAACCTGAATGTCCGCACCGGCGCGGGGCTGGACAACGACGCCTTCACCCAGCTTCCCGATGGGGCGCAGGTGGAGGTCATCGGCACCGAGGGCGAATGGGTCAAAGTGCTTCTGCCGGAGCGGGAGGGCTATGTCCATTCCGACTACCTGACCATCACGGACACGGGCAGCTTCTCCCTCTCCCTGGACGGGATGAACCTCTCCGCCCTGCTGGAACTGTTCGCCTCCGGCTTCTCCGGGGGCGGCGGGGCCGCTTTGACCCCGGACGGGAACCTGTCCCTCATTGACGACCTGGGCGGGGCATCCTCCGGCAAGCAGTTCATCACGGTGGAGACAAAGGGCGGCAACGTGTTCTATCTCATCATTGACCGGGATGACGATGGGGCGCAGACCGTCCATTTCCTGAACCAGGTGGACGAGGCGGACCTTCTTGCCCTGATGGAGGATGGCGAGGCCCAGGAGGCCCCGGCGGTCTGCACCTGTACGGAGAAATGCCAGGCCGGGGCGGTGAACACCTCCTGCGAGGTGTGCGCAGTGAATATGGCTGAGTGCGCCGGCGCGGAGCCGGAATCTGAACCCGAACCGGAGCCGGAGGAGAAGTCCGGGGGCATGGGTGCCCTGGCGCTGGTCCTGGTGCTGGTGGTGCTGGGCGGCGGCGGAGCCTTCGCCTGCATCAAGTTCATCCGTCCCAAGCAGGCGTCCAAGGCCAGCGCGGACCCAGACGACTACGATTTTGCCGACGAGGAGGAGTACATCAACGAGGATGCCCTTGATCCGGAAGAAACGGAGGAAACGAAATGAAGCTGGTGATCTGTGAGAAACCAAGTGTTGCGAAAGCCGTTGCGTCGGCCCTGGGTGTCACATCCAGGGCCGATGGCTGTTTTGAAGGGAATGGGCTCATCGTTTCCTGGTGTGTGGGACACCTGGTGTCCCCGATGGACGCGGCTGGGTATGACCCCGGCTATAAGAAGTGGAAGTATGACGATCTTCCCATCCTGCCGGAGCCCTTCCGCTATGTGCTGGCGAAGGACAAGGAGGACGCCTTCCAGAACCTGAAACGCCTTATGGAGCGCCCGGATGTGACGGAGCTGGTCAACGCCTGCGACGCCGGGCGGGAGGGCGAGCTCATCTTCCGGCTGGTCTATGAGATGGCGGGCTGCCGGAAGCCCTTCTCCCGCCTGTGGATCTCCTCGATGGAGGACGCGGCCATCCGGGAGGGCTTTGCCGGCCTGCGCCCCGGCGCGGAGTATGACCCGCTGTATCAGTCTGCCCTCTGCCGGCTGAAAGCGGACTGGCTCATCGGGATCAACGCCACAAGATTATTTTCGGTATTATACCACCGCACCCTGAATGTGGGGCGTGTCCAGACGCCCACCCTTGCCATGCTGGTGGACCGGGACAGCAAAATCACAATGTTCCGCAAGGAGAAGTACCACCATGTGCGCCTGACCCTGGGCGGGGCTGAGGCGGTGTCGGAGAAGATTGCCGCCCCGGAGGAGGCGGAGGCCCTGCGGGCGGCCTGTGCCGGCGCAGAGGCGGTCTGCGTTTCCGTCACCCGTGAACAGAAGAAAGAGGCGCCGCCCAAGCTCTACGACCTGACCACCCTCCAGCGGGAGGCAAACCGGGTATTCGGCTACACGGCGAAACAGACGCTGGACTACGCGCAATCCCTCTACGAGAAGAAGCTGCTGACCTATCCCCGGACGGACAGCCGGTATCTGACCGCCGACATGGCAGAGACCGTTTCGGCGGTCCTTCACCTGGCGGCCAAGCTGCCGCCCTTTGATGGATGCAAGGAGTTCTTCCCGGATGTGACTTTGCTGGTGAATGACGGGAAGGTGTCCGACCACCACGCTATCATCCCTACCCTGGAGCTGGAGAAGGCCAGTCTATCCGAACTGCCCGTGGGCGAGCGCAATATCCTTCTGCTGGTGTGCCGAGAGCTGCTGTGCGCGGTTGCGGAGCCCTATGTGTACGAGGCGGTGACGGCAACCTTTACCTGCGGCGGGCAGACCTTCACCGCCAAGGGGCGGCGCATCCTCTCCGAGGGCTGGCGTGAGATCGACCACATTTTCCGCGCTTCCCTGAAGGAGCAGCCGGAGGACGAGGCGGAGCCCGCCGCCCTGCCGGATTTTACCGAAGGCCAGACCTTTGACCAGGTGGATGCCTCTGTCACCGAACACTTCACCGCCCCGCCCAAGGCCTACACGGAGGACACCCTCCTGGCGGCGATGGAGACCGCCGGGAAAGAGGAGATGCCGGAGGACGCCGAGCGCAAGGGTCTGGGCACCCCGGCCACCAGGGCGGCGATCCTGGAAAAGCTGGTGGCAGCCGGTTTTGTGGAGCGCAAAGGCAAAAGCCTCATCCCCACCAAGGCGGGGATCAATCTGGTCACCGTCCTGCCGGATACTTTGACCTCTCCCATGCTCACGGCGGAGTGGGAGCAGAAGATGACCGCCATCGCCAGGGGCAAGGGCGACCCCGCCGCTTTCATGGCGGGGATCTCTGACATGGCGCGGGAGCTGGTGAAAACCTATTCCCATATCTCCGAGGAGGGACAAAAGCTGTTCGCCCCGGAGCGGGAGGCCGTGGGCCTCTGCCCCCGCTGCGGCAAGCCGGTCTACGAGGGAAAGAAGAATTTTTACTGCTCCGACCGCTCCTGCCAGTTTGTGTTGTGGAAGGACGACCGTTTCTGGACCTCCCGTAAAAAGGAGTTGACAAAAAAGATGGCCGGCGACCTGCTGAAAAAGGGCCGCACCTCCGTCAAGGGAATGTGGTCTGAAAAGAAGGGTGCCGCTTATGACGCGGTGGTGGTGCTGGACGATACCGGCGAGAAGTATGTCCGCTTCAAGCTGGAGTTCCCCAAACGGAAGGAAAGCGTGAATGGCAAAAAGTAAATCGGATATTTCCCTGGGCGGCGCGGAACAGAATATGAGCCGGGAGGAGCTGGCGGCGGTAACGAAAGCTGTTGCCACCCTCTCCCCGGAGGACCGGGACCTGCTGACCGCTGTGCAGGAGTCCCCGTTCCGGCTGACCACGGCGGAGCAGTTCCTGGAATTTGAGAAAAATGTGGACTGCTTCGTGCTGGAGCCCCATGTCCAGACCCTGGAGGATCTGGGCTGGGAGTACCTGGAGGAGAAACTGACCATCGGCCTGACAGATGACCTCCGGGCCGCCATTGACCCCGCCCCCTTCGGCCGGCGCGCCCTGGAGGAGGACCGGGGGTGCTTCACCAGCCGGGGCTATCTGTTCCCCACGGACGACGAGTGGCAGCACGACCGCCCCCAGGCAAAGCAGGCGGACCGCAAGCCATCCATCAGGGAGCGGCTGGAACAGAGCAGGCAGGAGTGTAGAAACAAGAATAAGGCCCAGGTGCCCCGCAAGGGGAAGTCTGAGCCGGAGCTGTAAGGAGGTGCGTATATGCCCCATTATGAATATGACAAGGATTATCCCTTTGCCGCCTTCATCACCAACCTGGGCAAGTACAACGAGGGCGACCTGGTGGGCGAATGGGTGAAGTTCCCCACCACGCCGGAGGAGATGCAGAAGGTGTTTGAACGGATCGGCATTGGGCAGAAGGACGACTTCGGCCAGCCCTATGAGGAGTGGTTCATTACCGACTATGACTGCTATGTGGACGGTCTCTATGACAAGCTGGGCGAGTATGAGAGCCTGGACGAGCTCAACTACCTGGCCTCCAAGCTGGACGAGATGAGCCAGGGCGAGTATGAACAGTTCCAGGCGGCGATGGAGATCGGCGACCATTCGAGCAGCTTGCAGGAGATCATCAACCTGACCGAGAACCTGGACTGCTACGACATTTACCCCGACATCCACGACCACGACGACCTGGGCCGTTACTACATCGAGGAACTGGATGCCATGCAGGTGCCGGAGCATCTGCGGAACTACATCGACTATGAGGCCTACGGCCGGGACATCGCCCTGGAGGAGGGCGGCGAGTTCACTGACCTGGGGTATGTGCGGGATACCGGGAGCCACTTTGACGAGGTGTACGATGGGGACCGGGACAGTATCCCGGAAGAATACCGGGTGATGACTTTCCAGGATGCGGAGGAGCTGACCGAGGAAGAAAAATCCGAGTGGGCGATGGACATTGCCTACGATATGGACGAGTTCTTCCGCCAGCACGACCCGCAGTACGCCGCCGAGCACCCGGAGGAGCACGCAGCAAAAGAAGAAATCTATGAAAACCTGATGGCCGGGCACATTTCCGCCCTGGATGAGAAGCTGGCCGCCCTGAGGCAGACCCAGGAGGACTATCTGCCTTCCGAGATCGAGAAGTTCAAAGACGCCACCGGCTATGAGGAATTTCTCGATGTAGACCCTGCGGTGATCCGGGAGGCTATCCAGAACCCGGACAAGTCCCATGTGGACGAGATGCTGGCCTTTGCGGAGCAGGCGGGCCGGGAGTATGAGGCGGAGCTGTCCGGGCAGGCCCCGGCGCCCTCCCCGGATGACCTGGAGACCGGCGAAACGGTACGGACCCCCAGGGGTACCTTCTATGTGACGGATATGAGCCGGGAGCAGATGGAGGCGGCCGGGTACGGTCTGCATCATCAGTCTGACGATGGGAAGTATCTCATCATGGGCAACGGTTCCCGCGCCTTCGCCATCCGCAACGAGGAGGCCCAGGAGCACGCCGCCCCGGAGAAAATGACAGTTTTGGTGGTGGAGCCCATGAAGGAACCCTATGTGAAGGAGATCGACCCCGGTCTCCATTCGCTACAGGCAGAGGTGGGCGGCGATATTGCCGCCTCCTATCCCTTCTCCGACCCCGTGGGGCTGGTCTGCAACGATGAGGGCAAGCTGATCGGCCTGGAACTGAACCGGGGCCTGCGGGATGAGCATGGGGAGATTTACGACATCATGGCCGGCACCTTCCTGGTGGTAGGGCTGGGTGAGGAGTCCTTCACCTCCCTGACCCCGGAGCAGGTGCAGAAGTACACGGAACATTTCAAGCAGCCGGAGCAGTTCATCAGCCTGAACGGGCAGATCATCGCCCTGCCGGTGGAGCCGGAGAACCCTCTCCGCACCGCCGAGATGACCCTGGAGGACGACTATGGGATGATCGACGGGGTGCTGAACAACGGTCGCAAGGGTGAGGAGCTGGAGAAGGCTCAGGGTGAGGCGCACAGGACCACGCCGGAGAAGAAGCCCTCCATTCGGGAGCGGCTGGCGGAGGCCAAACGGGAGTGCGGCGAACGCAAGCCCCCGGACAAGGTTCAGCAGAAGAAGCCCCCGGAGCATGACCTATGAGCCGGAGCAAGAAGTGGCGGCTGGAGTGGTCCTTCTTCCTGGGGGAGAACGGCCGCCGCAGGTACAATAAGATCTGCAAGGGCTGTATCCATCCCTGCAAGCAGAGTTTCCGGGCGGTTCTTATCGCCTGTCCCCATTACCAGTCCGCACGCTCGAAAAAGTGTGGGGATAGGGGTTGAAAATGGGCTGAAAAATCGCCTGTGGCGGCTTTTCCGGGAGCCGCCCTTATGATTTCCCATGTGGGTCTGCCCCTTCAATTTAAAGGGTGCAGAGAGGCTGTTTTGAACACTTTTCCATAACAGAGCGGGAGCGCCGCCTTCGGTTTGGACCGAGGGTAACGCTCCCACTTCTTTTTTTGTTCTCTTTTTTCTCTTTCAATCAGGATCGGACAGGAAGGATGTTCGCAGCAGCAGGCGCTGTGGGAATGTGCGTAAACGGCCATGTCTGCGGAGCTGTGGGAAACGGTGTTTGCGGGCTGTGGGAAAGCCGGCGGCTTTTCCATCGGGCCGTGAATATCTGTTTTCCATCGGCGGAGCGGCCGTTTTCCACATTTCCCACAGCGGAAAATAGCATGATAGCATACTTGTATATTGCTTTTCTGCAAAAAAAGATTTATAATGCATTATGGTTAGTTTATGCTAACCTCAATTTCGAATCACGGAGGCGGTTATGGGAATATTAAAGGCTTTTTTCAACAATACCCGCAAGCCGAAAGGATTGCTGGGCAGGTGCATGGTGGGCAGCATGAATCATGCCCATGCTGCCCTCGCGGATTGGGGCCTTAGCCATTTGCCCGAAACAGGTCCCACCGAGATTGCGGAGTTGGGCTGCGGTGGTGGGCGGAATATCCGAGCCCTTTTACGAAAATATCCTGCTGCGACTGTCACCGCCTTAGACTATTCAGAAATATCTGTGGAAAAGGCCAAGAGTGTTAACCGCAAGGGGCTGCAAGCCAGCCGCTGCCGTATCATACAGGGAGATGTGTCTTGCCTTCCCTTCGAGGATGGTGCATTTGATTTGGTGACCGCATTTGAAACGGTATATTTCTGGCCTGGTCCTACGGAGAGCTTCCGGGAGGTGTACCGCACTCTGCGGCCGGGCGGCATCTTTCTGATCGTCAATGAGTCGGACGGAGAAGATCCCCACGCCAGCAAGTGGCTTTCTGTCATTGATGGGATGAGGATCTTCGATGGAGACCAACTTGCCCGTTTTCTCACCGAGGCAGGTTTTTCTGAGATCATCATAAATCGGAATGCAAAAAAGCATTGGCTCTGCGTTCTGGCGATGCGGGAAAACAGCAGCCTTTTGGAAAACGAAGAACCGAGTGGCATCTCATAAAAAGCGACAAATGGTGCGTCTGAGCACAGCATTTGACTTACTATTCAACTATTGGGATGCTTCTGATAAAGTGTACCGTATATGCTGGAACCAGCGAAACGTACTTTAAGAAGAATGGAGGGACAGAAGATGTGGAAATACACAATCCAAGTAGACGGCATGATGTGCGGTATGTGCGAGAGCCATGTGAACGATGCGGTGCGGAAAGCATTTCCGGTGAAGAAGGTCACTTCATCTCGGAGTAAAAAAGAGACTGTGGTAATCACGGAAATGGAACTGGATCAAGAGACTTTACGGGCGGCTATTTCCGCCACTGGCTATGATGTGGGAGAGATTCGGAGGGAATCCTGGCACAAGAAAGGGCTGTTTGGCCGATAAGTATCTGAGACACAGATCAATCGAGAGGAGGCAAGAGGATGCTGGCAGAATTTTTGTCAAAACAGGGGGAATGGACACAAGTGATGCCTGGTGCGCGAGCCTGCCTGTTCTCCCTGTGCGAGAGGTCATTCCCTCTGCCCCTCCGGTTGGAACCTCTGCACTTTGAGGTATTGTTCTGCCTGGCCGGGATGGTGACTCTGACCCGGCGGGATGGTTCGGCTCTGAGGTTAGGTACCCGGCAGGTGCTTCTCCTCACCGACATCTCTGATCTGACCGATACCAGAGTGGAGACCGGCTTAAAGGGTGTGCTGGTGGCGGTGGACGCTCGGGGTGCCCGGGCGAGTCTAAAAGCCATTTGTGACCTGCTGGGCGGTTTGACTTTGAACACGGATCAAGTACGGCGGTGGATGGTCAGCCGGGGCGGCTGCGCTGTGGAGGGGCCCTCTCGCTGGAGCCAGGCGGCCTTCGCTGACCTGGATCGTTTGCCCCAGAGCGAGCGGGCACGCTGGTGCGTGTGGAAGTCGGTGGAACTGTTGTATCTGCTATCTGCCCAGGGGGAACCAGCGGCGGAAATGGCCCCGGTGCTGGATCAGGAGATGATCCGGACCTTGGCAGAAACCCGCCGATATATGGAGGAGAATCTGGACGAACCCCTCTCCATATCAACTTTGAGCCGCCGTGCCTGCCTCTCTGCAACTACATTCAAGGAGGGGTTCCGTCGCCTGTACGGACTGCCGGTCCACACCTGGCTGCAGCAGCGGAGGATGGAGCGTGCGGCGGAGTTGCTGCGGGACTCCTCTCTTAGCGTGCTGGGTGTAGCCCAGTCAGTGGGATACAGCAGCGCCAGCCAGTTTTCCGCCGCCTTCCGGCGGCAGTATGGCATGTCGCCAACCATGTATCGAAAAATGTCTGAACCGGCATAACATCGTCTGATTCGGTGAGACACAGCATTGTTTATCCTTTATAATACTCAGATACATAAAAAAGCTTGTTTCCGGACAGGAGGAGATTTCAATGAAACAACATCGCTTCTGGGCCTGGGGCGCCGTGATTTGCATGGTCATGGTGATGATTACGGGCTACAAACACAAATAAAGCAGAAAGGAAAGATTTCCATGATGAAACACTATGTCAGACTGGCCTGCTTCGTGGGCGGCACTCTGTTCGGCTCCGTCGGCGTGAAGCTGCTCACCAGCAAAGACGCCAAGAAAGCTTATACTCACATTACCGCCGCCGGCCTGCGGATGAAGGATAGCGTGATGGAAACTGTGACCTGTGTGCAGGAGAACGCCGCCGACATCCTGGCCTCTGCAAAGGACATCAACGAGACCCGAGCCGCCAAGGAAGCTGAGACCCAGGTGGAGGATCAGGAAGCCTGAAAATTGCGGAAGGGAGCCGGAAAACGGCTCCCTTTTTTCCATGAGGAGAGATTTAGTATGCAAGCAACCATCGTACATGAGAGCCGGGGGCGGATGCGTCTGCGGCTCCGCCAAAAAAATATATCCATTCGCCAGGCGGATCTGCTGGAAACCTGGCTGAAGGGACAGCCCTGGACCCGGGAGGCCGTGGTCCATGAGCGCACCTGCTGCGTCATCGTAACCTATACGGGAGACCGGGAAGCCGTCCTCTCCGCCCTCGGTGCGTTCACTTGGGCCGGGGCGGAGTCATCCGTCACCCTGCCCGGCCACAGCACCCGGACTCTGAACCGAGAGTTCCAGGAGAAACTGGTGGGCAAGGTGGCGGTGAAAGCAGCCACTACCCTGTTTTTGCCCGCCCCGCTGCGGATTGCCCGGATTGTCTGGCACATGATCCCCTTTCTGCACAGAGGTCTGCGCTGCCTGGGACATCGTCAGATCAAGGTGGAGACGCTGGATGCGTTGTCCATCGGGATCTCCGTCTGCCGCAGGGACTTCGGTACTGCCGGCACTGTCATGTTTTTGTTGGAGATCGGTGAACTGCTGGAGGATTGGACTCGGAAGAAATCTGTGGCGGACCTGGCGGAGAGCCTGTCCCTCCACGTGGACCGGGTGTGGCTGAAAACAGAGGCCGGGGAGGTGCTGGTCCCCATCGGCCAGGTAAAGCCCGGCGACCGGGTCCTCGTCCGAGCCGGAGGCGTCATCCCCCTGGACGGCGTGGTGGCGGAGGGGGAGATCACCGTCAACCAGGCATCCCTCACCGGCGAATCCGTCCCCGTGGTCAAGCGGCCCGGCGGCGCGGTGTACGCCGGCACCGTAGTGGAGGAGGGAGAGTGTGTCCTGGAGGTGAAGCAGGCCACCGGCCAGAGCCGCTATGACCAGATTGTGGAGATGATCCAGCGGTCTGAGCAGATGAAGTCTGCCGCCGAAGCCAAAGCGTCCAACTTGGCGGACAAACTGGTGCCCTATACCTTTGCCGGCAGCCTGGTGAGCCTTGCCCTCACCCGGAACGTGACCCGGGCCTTGTCGGTACTTATGGTGGACTTCTCCTGCGCCCTAAAGCTGGCCATGCCCCTGGCGGTGCTCTCCGCCATGCGAGAAGCGGGACGGGAGCACATCACCGTCAAGGGCGGAAAATTCCTGGAGGCGGTGGCGAAAGCGGATACCATCGTCTTTGACAAGACCGGCACCCTCACCCACGCCTGCCCCCGGGTGGCAAAGATTTTTACCTTCAACGGAAAAATAGAGAATGAAATGCTCCGTCTGGCCGCCTGTTTGGAGGAGCACTTCCCCCACTCCATGGCCAACGCCGTAGTGGAGGAGGCCAAACGCCGGGGCTTGCACCACGAGGAGCGCCACGCCAAGGTGGAGTACCTGGTGGCCCACGGCATTGCCAGTTCAGTGGATGGGGAGCAGGTGCGCATCGGCAGCGCCCACTTCATCTTCGAGGATGAGAAGTGCGTGATCCCGGAGGAGGAGCGGGCCAAGTTCGACGCGCTGCCCCCAGAGTATTCCCAGCTCTATCTTGCCATCAATGGGGTGCTCTCCGCCGTGATCTGCATCTCCGATCCTCTGCGGGAGGAGGCACGGGAGGTGCTCTCCGCCCTGCGAGTCTTGGGTGTGCGGAATGCCGTCATGCTCACCGGGGACAGCCCCCGCACCGCCGCTGCCATCGCGGAACAGCTCGGGGTGGATGCCTTTCGGGCCGGGGTGCTGCCAGCGGACAAGGCGGAGTATGTGGCCGCTTTGCGGAAGGAAGGGCATACTGTCCTTATGGTGGGAGACGGCATCAACGACTCTCCGGCCCTCTCCGAGGCGGATGCCGGCATCGCCATCAGCGACGGGGCGGCCATCGCCAGGGAGATCGCCGACATCACCATTGCCGCCGACAGCCTGTGGGAGCTGGTGCGCCTGCGGCAGCTGGCCATGGCCCTGATGCGCCGCATCCGGAATAACTACCGCTTTGTCATCGGGTTCAACGGGGCGCTCATCGGTCTTGGCGTGACGGGCATTCTGCCTCCAACCACCTCCGCCATGCTCCACAACCTGTCTACTCTTGGCGTAAGCCTCCACAGTATGACTGCCCTGCCCCAGAAAAAGCAAGATTAAGTTTCCTGACAGAGTCCGGCGCGTATGCGCCGGGCTTTTTTCGTATTCCACTTGACAAACTGCCGCTTTCGTCGTATTATAACGATGTTATATAACACTGTTATAAGGAGAGCGCCTATGGAAGAAAAGTCTAATGTCACGCTGAAAAAAATCCAAGAGGCAGCCATGGCCGAATTTCTGGACAAGGGCTTTCAAGGGGCTTCTCTGCGGCAGATCGTAAAGAACGCCGGGGTAACCACCGGGGCCTTCTACGGCTACTTCTCCAGCAAGGAGGCGCTCTTTGCCTCCATCGTGGAGCCGCACGCGGCCGCTTTGATGGGGCGGTTCATGGAGGCCCAGACCTCCTTTGCCGAACTGCCTGAGGAGCAGCAGCCAGATCACATGGGGGAGGAATCCAGCAACTGCGTCCACTGGATGGTGGACTACATCTGCCAGCACCGGGAGCCGGTGAAGCTGCTCCTCACCCGCGCAGAGGGTACCAGCTATGAGCACTTCCTCCACAGCATGGTGGAGGTGGAGGTAGAGTACACCCTCCAATACATGGAGGTGCTCCGCCGTCTGGGCCGGGACATTCCGGAACTGAGCCAGTCTCTGTGTCACATCATCGCCAGCGGGATGATGAGTGGCATTTTTGAGATCGTGATCCACGATATGCCCCGGGAGCAGGCGCTGCGGGACGTGGATCAACTCCGCGATTTCTATACCGCCGGATGGCTGAAATTGATGGGGGCTTAACCCCTATCTTTTTTGAATATAGGTTAGCTTTGACTAACTATTTTAACAAGGAGGGATCACTTTGAAGCAAAAGAAACCAAGCAGCCTGACCCGCATCTTGGGCTATGCGGGCGGGCACAAGAACCTGACGATCCTGGGCTGTATCCTGTCCGCCCTGTCGGCGGTGCTGGGGCTGGCGCCGTATCTGTGTGTCTGGCTGGTGGCCAGAAGCGTGTTGTCCACTTGGCCCGGCCTGGACGGGGCCGGGAACCTGGGACTCTGGGGCTGGATGGCAGTGTGGACTGCCGTTGGCAGCATCCTGCTGTACTTTGCCGCCCTCATGTCCACCCATATCGCGGCCTTCCGCACCGCCCGGAACATCCGGCGCGCCGCCATGACCCATGTGCTGAAACTCCCCCTGGGCTTTTTTGCCGGGAACCAGTCGGGGCGGCTGCGCAAGCTCATTGACGACAACGCCGGGCTCACCGAGGACCTGCTTGCCCACAAGCTCCCCGACCTGGCCGCCACGGCAGTGACGCCTATCGCCGCCATCGTGGTACTGTTCCTCTTTGACTGGCGGATGGGTCTGCTGTGTCTGCTCACCATGGTACTGGCGCTGCTCTCCATGTGCATGATGATGGGCGGCAAGAACGCCGGCTTTTTCCACCGCTATCAACAGGAGATCGAGCGCATGAGCGGCGAGGCGGTAGAGTATGTCCGGGGCATCCCGGTGGTAAAGATGTTCCAGCAGACGGTCTACTCCTTCAAGGCTTTCTACGCCGCCATCCAGGATTACAGCGACTTGGCCAGTCAGTACGCCATGAGCTGCCGGACGGGCCAGACCTGTTTCCTTACCTTCATCAACGGGGCCTTCGCCCTGCTGATCCCGGCGGCGCTGCTCATCGCCTCCGGCGGGGATGTGCGTACCGCGCTGGTGAACCTGATCTTCTACGCCCTGTTCGCCCCTGCCTGCGGTCAGATGATCAACCGCATCATGTATATGAGCGAGGCGGTGATGGAGGCCGACGAGGCCATCGGACGCCTGGACGAGATCCTGAGCCAGAAGCCCATGGAGGAATCGAAGGTACAAAAGAAGCCGGCTGGCGACGCCGTGGTCTTTGCACACGTGACCTTCACCTACCCCGGCGCCGACCGGCCCGCGCTGGAGGATGTGAGCTTTTCCGTCCAGCCCGGCCAGGTGGTGGCTTTGGTGGGTCCATCCGGCGGGGGAAAGACCACCGCCGCCAGCCTGATTCCCCGGTTCTGGGATGTGGACAGCGGCAACGTCACCGTGGGTGGCGCGGACGTGCGGGAACTGGACAGCACCGCTCTCATGGGGCAGGTGGCCTTTGTGTTCCAGGATACCCGGCTGTTCAAAGAGAGCTTGCTGGAGAATATCCGGGCTGCCCGGCCGGATGCATCCCGGGAGGAGGTGCTTGCCGCCGCACATGCCGCCCAGTGCGATGACATCCTGGAAAAACTGCCCCAGGGGCTGGACACGGTGGTGGGCGCAAAGGGCGTCTATCTCTCCGGCGGGGAGCAGCAACGCATCGCCCTGGCCCGGGCCATTTTGAAGGACGCCCCCATCGTGGTACTGGACGAGGCCACCGCCTTTGCCGACCCGGAGAATGAGCATCAGATCCAAAAGGCCTTTGAGACGCTGACCCGGAATAAAACAGTGCTGATGATCGCCCACCGGCTGTCCACGGTGCAGAACGCGGACAACATCATCGTCCTCAGCGAGGGAAAGATTGCGGAGCAGGGCAGCCACAGCGCCCTGCTGGAAAGAAACGGTGTCTACGCCGCCATGTGGGCGGACTATCAGCGTAGCGCAAAGTGGAAGGTTGGAAAGGAGGCAGCGGTATGATAAAGAAATTACAACATATCTTCGCCCTCAGCGAGAAGGGTGCCAGAGACCTGGTGAAGGCCGTGATTTGGTGCTTTGTGTGCAATCTGGCCCTCATGTTCCCCGTGGGGGCGGTACTGTTCACGGTTCAGCATCTTCTGGGTTGCCTGGAGGGCGGCGGCAGTCCCATGGACGGGTTCTGGATCTATGTGGGCTTTGCCCTGGTGGTGCTGATCCTGCTGTTCGTCCTCCACTGGTTTCAGTACGCCTCCCTCTACATCGCCACCTACCGGGAGAGCGCCAACCGCCGGGTGAGCCTGGCAGAGACGCTGCGGAGACTCCCCCTGTCCTTCTTCGGCAACCGGGATCTCAGCGACCTGACCTCCACCATGATTGCCGACTGCTCCAGCCTGGATCAAATGTTCTCCCACTATGTGCCCCAGCTGTTCGCCTCCGTCGGTTCCACACTGGTGATCGGGGTGTGCATGTTCGCCTGTGACTGGCGCATGGCCCTGGCTGTGCTGTGGGTGGTGCCCGTGGCGGTGGCGCTGACAGCGGGAAGTAAGAAGATCCAGGACGCCTTCGGAACGAAAAATATCCTGAACAAGCGGGCGGTGGCCGACTGCATCCAGGAGGGGCTGGAGACCATCCGGGACATCAAGGCCTGCCACCGGCAGGAGCGGTACCTTGACGGTCTGGAGGCAAAGCTGGCCGCCATGGAGGGCAGCTCCATCCGCTCCGAGCTGGCCACCGGCGTGTTCGTCTGCTCTGCCCAGGCCTTCCTGCGGCTGGGGCTTGCCACCACGGTGCTCACCGGCGGGGCGCTGCTACTGGCCGGGGAGCTCCCCTTCCTCTATTTCCTGGGTTTCCTCTTTGCTGCCACCCGGCTGTATGATCCCCTGGGGGTGGTGCTCCAGAATATCGCCGCTACCTTCAACACCAAGCTACAGATTGAACGGATGCGCTCCATTCTGGAACAGCCGGTTCAGACGGGAACGGAGGATTTCCGCCCCAACCGCTACGACATCACCTTTGACCATGTCTCCTTTGCCTACCGGGAGGGTGCAGGGGTGCTGGAGGATGTGAGCTTCACCGCCCGCCAGGGGGAAGTCACCGCCCTTATCGGACCCTCCGGCGGCGGGAAGTCTACCGCCTGCAAGCTGGCCGCCCGGTTTTGGGATGTCACCGGCGGGAAGGTGTCCCTGGGCGGGACGGACGTGTCCACGGTGGACCCGGAGGCCCTCCTGCGCTCCTACTCCATGGTGTTCCAGGACGTGGTGCTGTTTCGGGACACGGTGATGGAGAACATCCGCCTGGGCCGCCGGGGCGCCACCGATGAGGAGGTGCTGGAAGCCGCCAAGGCCGCCCAGTGCGACGAGTTCATCCGCAAGCTGCCCCAGGGCTATCAGACGGTGATCGGGGAGAACGGTTCCACCCTCTCCGGTGGGGAGCGGCAGCGGATCTCCATCGCCCGGGCCCTGTTGAAGGACGCGCCGGTGGTGCTGCTGGATGAGGCCACCGCCAGCCTGGACGTGGAGAACGAAAGCGCCGTCCAGACCGCCCTCTCCCGTCTGCTTCAGGGCAAGACAGTGCTGGTCATCGCCCACCGGATGCGCACCGTGGCAGGAGCCGACCACATCGTGGTGCTGGAAAACGGCCATGTGGCCCAGCAGGGCACCCCGGCGGAACTGATGGAGCAGGGCGGCCTCTACCGCCGCATGGTGGAGCTCCAGAGCGAGAACGCTCAGTGGCGGCTGGGTTAATTCCGTCTATTCAAGTTCATTCGATCTTTCCTTCGGGAGTACAACATCCTCTGACCGTTCCAGTAAGATACGGACGTTTTGGTTGAGGGTGTCGTACTCCCGCTCCTCTCGCTGGGCTTTCTTATACTCCGATTGCAGAGCGGTTCTTCTGGCGGTGAGCTCGTCCATCTCAGCCCGGAGCCGCTTGGTGGCGGGCAGGGGTACGGCATCCAGGCGTTTCAGCTCTCTTGCCGCCGCCTCAAACAGGATGATCTCGCCCTCATGCCCCCGGAGGAATTTCTCCTTGTCCTTGGACTGGCGGTATTCTTCATACAGGGGTCGGAGCTGGCGGTAGGTGGCGGCGTGCTTCATAGTGAGCGTCAGCCGCTCCATTTCCTTCTCCGTCGCCCGGAGGTCGGCCTTCACCCTGGCGGTAGCGGCTGCCGCCCCATCGCACTGCTCGGACAGGTCCTCTAAACTTCCTATGCCATGTTCCGTCAGGAAGTTCAGCGTTTCCGCCGCTCGCTTCAAGTTCTCAATGGTCGCCCAATGCTTGTAGCCGGCGCTCTGCTGGGCTTTGATGTTGTTCTGGATGTCGATGAGCAGGCTGGGCTTCCCGGTGCGCTGCTTCGGTTGGCGGGAGGGGCTGGGCCTTCCGGCGATCCGAGCGGTCAGGGCCTCCTCGGCGTAGTCGGCGCCCAGGGTCTTCAGACGGGTGAACCGCTCCTGGCCCGGAGCCCTGGCGGAGATGTACTTGCCCCGTTTCAGCTCGTAACCTTCCCGCTGGAGGCGGCGGAGCAGATCCTCCAGGTCGGCGCAGCCGGGCAGGAGCCGGTCGGTGGCGGAGCGCAGCTTTGCTTTATAGCTGGTGCCGTTCTGTTCTGCCTGGTGCTCAATGTAGCTCTTGCCCTTGTCCCGGCCGGGGACGATGACAGACAGGCCATGCTCCTTGCAGATCCGGTCGCTGGTACGGCGGATGAAGTGATAGCTCCGCTTATTGGAGTGGTAGTGCCGATGGTCCTGGAAACTGACCGCATTGAAAATCAGGTGATTATGGACATGATCCCTGTCTATGTGGGTGGTGAGGACAAACTCATACTTTCCGCCCAGGACCTCCCGCGCCAGCTCCATGCCGATCCGGTGGGCTTCCTCCGGCGTGACCTCCCCAGGCTCAAACGCCTGGATGAGGTGGCGGCCCAGGTTCGTGCCCTTGTCGATAGCATGGCGGCGGGTCCATGCAAATTCAATGTCGGCGGTTTCCGCGGTGCAGCCGAAGGAGGACACCAGCAGCTTCCCATCCGTCTTGTCTGGATTGCAGATATAGTCGATGGCCGCTTTCAGCGTTGACTTAATAGGATGCGTCTTTGTAACTGCCATATCTGCTCCAATCTCTCCCGTATCTCCTCCATATCGGCCTGATAAGCGGGACCGCCGGCGTTCACCCTCTTGGCAATCTGGTTGATGTTCCGGCCGATGGAGCCCAGGGCCTTGGTCATCTCCCTGATGTCGGTGGTGTCCACCTGGATGATATACCCGTCAATCGCCATCTTCCGCAGGTAGGCGCCATATCGCTTTGTGGGGAGCTGGCTCATCTTCTCGTCGATGAGCCGCTTTTCCTCCTCTGTCACCCAGAACTTCATCTGGATATTTCGTTTTCGATTTGCCATGCCATTTCGCCTCCGTTTCTTATAAGGGTCTGGGACTATCCCAGCAAGCAATTTTTGTGTTTAGGGGCAGGGGTCCCCCTAAACCGAAAATCCGCCAGTGGGTACTCGCTGGCTGTGCTTGCTATCGTAACCCTACCCTCGTATTCTCCCTCTACTAATACTACAATTTGAAACAGAGATTTTGGCTATTTCCATCTAAAAATCTTTAACGTCATGGGTCTTTATCAAAATTTGACACAGAAGAAATTATCACATATACTTAATAGCAGTTAGTTATGGCGAACTGAAGGGAGGAATGGATAGTGCTGACCTATGAAAAACAAGCACTCTCTGGTGCGATTGAAATATTATCACGGTCTGAATTGCCAGATGAATTTGAAGGAACAAAGCTATACGGCTCTCCTGAAGAAGATGAACTGCGGCAGGATTGCAAAATTTTCCGGCTGTCGAATGAAACAGGATATGGACTGATCACTGTTTATCAGGTTTTTCCGGGTATTGAACTTTACTACAACGATATGCACATAGGCTATTGTAACCAAAACCAGGCCACTGCGAAAAATATGATAGAGATTAACCACTGCCTGATTGGACGTTTCGAGTGCAGCTTTGGTGAAAATAGCTGCTGCTATATGGCGGAAGGCGATTTGTCGATCAGCTCCATGATGAAGAAAAAGTCAAATTCGTGTTTTCCGCTGAACCACTATCACGGTATTTCCATCATCATCAATCTGGATGAATTGTTGCCGGAAGTACGGCAAATCATGGAACTGTTGAATATTGATTTGCATTACATACAAAAATATATTTGCGAAGGAAACCGTTGCTGCATCATGCGGGCCAATC
>ENA-OPWR01001200-OPWR01001200.1-human-gut-metagenome-genome-assembly--contig:-NODE-1200-length-20556-cov-3.682503_pt1 | contig 20556 bp, 17 predicted proteins | sample MGYA00241507_ERZ502006 | MGnify/ENA primary metagenome ERZ502006 (study PRJEB25962, sample SAMEA2043041) | human gut metagenome | biome: human gut; feature: human-associated habitat; material: faeces...
GGAACCAGCGAAGTCAACGAAGCCCATCTGAGCCAGCCAGCCGCCGCCCCAGATCCAGTGAGCCTCGATCGGGTAAACGATCGCGCTGATAACGCCGGAGTAGATGCAGTAGCTGAGGAATTTCGTTCTTTCTGCCATCGCGCCGGAAACGATAGTTGCGGCAGTCGCGCAGAAAACGAGGTTGAACACGAACTCAGCACATCTGTTGAAGTCCGAGAAGCTGCCGAGAATGTCGAGGTTCGGAATACCGACCAGACCAAAGAGCGTATCCTCGCCGAGCAGGAGTCCGAAACCAAGAAGGATAAATACTACTGTGCCGATACAGAAGTCCATGAGGTTCTTCATGATGATGTTGCCGGCGTTCTTTGAACGCGTCATACCGGTCTCGACCATCGCGAAGCCGCACTGCATGAAGAATACCAGCACTGCTCCGAGTAAGAACCATATGCCGAATGCGTCCGAGCCGAGCTGCTCAGAAACCTGATCGACGATAGTTTGCAGATCATTCATATTATCATATCCAATCATAAAAAATTTTCACTGAAATAAAAAAGTCGTGCGTCAATGCACCCTTACGGATACATAAACGCACGACATTGTGCCTAATTTAGTTTAAAGCTTAAATTACTTTACATAGAAGAGAAGCTGCTCGTAAGTAGGATACGGCCAGTACTTCTCGCCGCAGATAGCTTCCATCTGGTCGGCAGGCGCTCTCAGCTCGCCCATCTTGGTGAGGATAACGTCGTGGTAATATCTAGCCAGCTCTTCGGTATCGGCAATATCGCCCGCCTTTACCTCTGCTTCTTCCAGCTCGTTCATAGCCTTGTAGGTGGAAGCCGCCAGCGAGGAAAGTCTGGTAACCAGCTCTTTTTCTACCGTCAGGTCAGCGCCGAGCGCGGTAGCGGTAGCGGCAGTCTCGCCCAGATCCTTAACGTAGCTCATAGCTGCGGGGAGAATATCCTTCTTAGCCATGTCGATCATGGTAAGAGCTTCGATGTTTACTATCTTTACATATTCGTCCAGCAGGATCTCAACGCGGGATTCCAGCTCTACCTTGCTGTAAACGCCGTGCTTCGAGAGCACCTCTACGTTCTTGTCAGCGAGGTATACGGGAACTGCATCGGGTGTGGACTTGAGGTTCATAAGACCTCTCTTCTCAGCCTCAGCGGGCCACTCGGCAGAATAGCCGTTGCCGTTGAAGATGATGTTCTTGTTTTCGGAAATAGTTCTCTTGATAAGCGAATCGAGAGCGTCCTGGAAATCGTCAGCCTTCTCAAGCTCATCGTAGAACTGGTCGAGCACTTCTGCAACGATGGTGTTGAGAATGGTCATCGGGCCTGCGCAGGAAAGCTTCGAGCCGGGCATTCTGAACTCAAACTTGTTGCCGGTGAATGCGAAAGGCGAAGTTCTGTTTCTATCGGTAGTATCCTTCGGGAACTTAGGCAGTACGTCTACGCCGATCTCCATCTGCGTCTTAGCCTTGCCCTCATACTTGTGTCCCTCAGCCAGCGCTTCGAGTATTTCGGTAAGCTCGTCGCCGAGGAAGATAGAGATGATGGCGGGAGGTGCTTCGTTAGCGCCAAGGCGGTGGTCGTTGCCCGCGGTAGCTACGCTTGCCCTCAGCAGATCCTGATAATCATTTACAGCCTTGATGACTGCTACGAGGAATGTAAGGAACTGCGCGTTCTCAGCGGGGGTAGTGCCGGGGTCGAGCAGGTTTACGCCTGTATTGGTAGATACCGACCAGTTGTTGTGCTTGCCCGAGCCGTTTACGCCGGCGAAAGGCTTTTCATGAAGCAGGCACTTAAAGCCGTGCTTTCTCGCCGTTCTCTTCATGATCTCCATAGTGAGCTGGTTGTGGTCGGTAGCGATATTGGTAGTGCCGAAGATGGGTGCGAGCTCGTGCTGAGCGGGCGCTACTTCGTTGTGCTTAGTCTTAGCGCAGATGCCGAGTCTCCAAAGCTGCTCGTCAAGATCTTCCATATAAGCGTTTACGCGGGTCTTGATAGTGCCGAAGTAGTGGTCTTCAAGCTCCTGACCCTTAGGTGCGGGTGCACCGAAAAGCGTTCTGCCTGTAAGGATAAGGTCTTTTCTCTTCGAGTACATCTCGCGGTCGATAAGGAAGTATTCCTGCTCAGGGCCGACGTTTGCGGTAACTCTTGTAACGTCGTCAGCGCCGAAGAGCTTCAGAAGTCTTACAGCCGACTTATTGAGTGCTTCCATAGATCTCAGCAGCGGGGTCTTTTTATCGAGAGCCTCGCCCGTGTACGAGCAGAAAGCGGTAGGTATGCAAAGGCTCTTGCCCTTGATGAATGCGTAAGAGGTGGGGTCCCAAGCGGTGTAGCCTCTTGCTTCAAAAGTAGCGCGCAGACCGCCCGATGGGAAGGAGGAAGCGTCAGGCTCGCCCTTTACGAGCTCTTTGCCCGAAAACTCCATGATGATCTTGCCGTCGCCGATGGGCGAGATAAAGCTGTCGTGCTTCTCGGCGGTGATGCCTGTCATAGGCTGGAACCAGTGAGTATAGTGGGTGCAGCCCTTTTCTACCGCCCAGTCTTTCATAGCCGCGGCTACTACGTTCGCCACGTCAATATCGAGCGGCTCGCCCGACTGAATGGTCTTTTTCAGCGATTTGTAGACCGACTTAGGCAGTCTTTGCTGCATGACGTTTTCGTCAAATACGTCGATTCCGAAGATCTCAGGGATGTTCATAAGAAATTCCTCCTATTATAAATTATAGATGCGTGAAACTTTGTCACATACATTTTTTGCAATAAAAAAAGGCACTGCGGACGTATCTTTCATCGTCCACAGCGCCATTGCTGTTTACAATACATAGTATAGCGCAACAAAGCGTTTTTGTCAAGGCTTTTTTTGCAATTTCGGCATTTTCGGCGTTTCTGACAAACCCTCTGCCGCTTTTGCGAAAACTTTTTGTGAAGTTTACGCAATCGAACATTTACGCATACGCCGTGGTCTGCTGAGTATAGCTGTAAACTATAAAGCTTTCCGCGTCGGGCGTTACGCCGCTCTGCTCAAAAAGCTGCGATACGGTAACGAAGCGGTAGCCCTGCTCTTTCAGCGCGGGTATTATCATATCCAGCGCCTGCACGGTCTGCTCGTTGCCCTCCATATCGTGCAGCAGTATCACTGCGCCGTCGCGCGCCTGCGCCAGCACCCTTTCCGCGCGCTGCCGCGCCGTTACCTCGTCAAGCCAATCCTCCGCGCCGAAGCCTGCTATAAAGGGCAGCTTCACGGTGTCTACCATAGTTTGGTTCACCGCTATATACGGCGGGCGGAAAAACCGCGGCTGCCTGCCCGTTATCTCGGCAACGCGGCGGCTCGTTTCGGCGATCTCGTCGGCTATCTCCTGCGCCGTCATTTTCGTCATGTCTGAGTGGGTGAGCGAGTGGTTCTCTATCTCGCAGCCCAGCGAGCAGGCGCGCTTTACCGCCTGCGCCGAGAGTTCGTTTATATTGCTGCCGACGAGGAAGAAAGTACCCACCGCGCCGTACTTTTCAAGCACATCGAGCACGCGCGGGGTAGTGACGGTATTCGGCCCGTCGTCGAAGGTCAAGGCTATTATTTTGTCCTGCATTTTGTCCCACCCGCTTTACTTCATAAGCTCGCGCATTTCGCCGATAAGCTCGCCGAAGAGTTTCAGCGCGTCGTTTATCGGGGCGGCGGTGGTCATATCCACGCCCGCGCCTTTCAGCAGAGAGATGGGGTCTTTCGAGCAGCCGCCCTTTAGGAAGCCGATGTAGTCCTTAACTGCCTCTTCGCCGCCTGTAAGTATGCGCTGCGAGAGGGCTATCGCCGCCGAGTAGCCGGTAGCGTACTGGTAAACGTAAAATTCGTAATAGAAGTGCGGTATGCGCGCCCATTCAAGGTCTATCTCGCTGTCGATGACAACGCCCTCGCCGAAGTAGAGCTTGTTCAGCTCGCGGTAGGTGGAATTGAGAACGTCAGCCGTGAGGGCTTCGCCGCGGGCGTACATCTCGTTTATTTTCAGCTCAAATTCCGCGAACATGGTCTGGCGGTAAAGCGTTGTGCGGAACTGTTCGAGGAAATAGTTTATCAGGTAAGCGCGCTGTTTTTTATCCTGCGTATTTTTCAGCAGGTACTGCATAAGCAGGGCTTCGTTGCAGGTAGAGGCTACCTCCGCCACAAATATCTTGTAGTCGGAGTAAACAACGGGCTGAGTGCTGTTCGAGTAGTAAGAATGTATAGCGTGGCCCATCTCATGCGCGAGGGTGAACATACAGTTCAGCGTGTCCTTATGATTTAGAAGCACATAGGGGTGTACGCGCGCGCCTGCGGAGTATGCGCCGCTGGTCTTGCCCTCGTTTTCGTAAACGTCTATCCAGCGTTCGTCGAAGCCTTTTTTGAGCACCGCGAGGTATTCATCGCCCATTACGGAGAGCGCTTTGTACACGGTATCTTTAGCTTCCTCAAAGCTTATCTTCATATCCACGTCGGAAACTATGGGCGCGTAGAGGTCGTACATATGCAGTTCGTCAAGACCCATAAGCTCTTTGCGCAGGGCGGCGTAATCGTACATATAGTGCATATTATCGTGCACGGCGGCTATCAGATTAGTGTAAACATCGGTAGGTATCTCGTTGCCGTCGAGTGCGGATTCCAGCGCCGAGCCGTATTTTCTCGCCTGCGAGTAAAAGGCGAGGGTCTTTACCTGAGCCGCGAGGGTAGCCGCGCAAGTATTTTTAAAGCCATCGTAGGTATGATAAAGGTTCTCGAAAGCGTTTTTGCGCAGGGTACGGTCAGCGCTCTGCATCATGGGGATATAGCTGCCGTGGGTAAGCTGGTGGGGGTTGCCGTCCTTATCGGCGGCGTCGGGGAATTTAAGGTCGGCGTCAGAGAACATTGAGAAGATATTCTCGGGCGACATACCCATATCTCCCGCGAGGGCGAGCAGTTTTTCCTCAGCTTCTGAGAGCACATGAGCCTTGCGGCGGCGAACGGTATCGAGCGCGCGGCGGTAAAGTTCAAGCTCGGGCTTATCCTTATAGAAGTTTTCGAGCAGGTCGTCGGGGATAGCGATAAGTTCGGGCGTTTCAAAGCTGCCCGCGGAGTTTATAGCTACATATCCGTTCATCAGGCGGGAGACCATAGCCTGATACTTAGCGTTCGCGGTATTTTCATCGCTTTTTCTCTGAGCGTAATTGCCGAGCGAGTCGCAGAGCACGGCTATCTCGTCCGAGAGCCGCAGAAATTCGAGCAGCGTATCGGCGGACTCAGCCAGTCTGCCCTTATAGCCCGCGATGGTCTCGGGCAGTTTAGAAAATTTAGCGAAGTCGCGTTCCCAATCCTCATCGGTGGGGTAAATATCGCTAAGGTCCCAAGTATATTTCGGGTCGAGTTCTTCGCGTTTAGGTATTCTTTCTTCGGTCATGAAAAGCACTCCTTTTATAATAGTATAGTTTATTGTTTATTTACTGAATTTTTGTGCGTGGGGGTAGGTAGCTTTTTGGAGCTTTTACTTAGTTCGTTCAAGGGCGTGCGCCAGGCGTTGCTTTCGCGGCTTTTTAGTAGTCTTGATTTATCATGCCCTCAAACAGAGCTTTTTAGTCTGGTTTTATTATAGCACGATGATGGGGTGTTGTCAATCTGCCCCGCCTCTCCTCTCCCCTTTTCTTGCAAAAAAATTAAAAATTTTTCTAATTACCCCCTTGACAAAAATGTTAGTTTGAGTTATAATTATATCATTGTAAAAGAGAGTAGCTGACGGCGCTTAGCCGTATATGCAGTCGTCAATACACGATGCGGGCTTCGGCTGTGGTCGGGCTTCCTTCCGTTGCATACATAAACAGCGAGACTTTTACTAAAGTTATTATCATATGGTGCGGTAGGCACGGCTTTTTAGGCGGTATATTTCCCTATGCCCGCTTTTTGTCGCGCGCCCATTCGGTCATGGCTTTAGTAAACGTCCCGCTTTTTTTATGCCGCGATGTTTGCCTGCCCGCACCGCAACAGATTTATCTAGAAAGGAAAGATGTTTAATGGCAGACCGCTACAAGCAATCCCCCGAGGAGCTTTACTACGAGTTTTCTTCCTCGGCTACGGGCCTCACCTCCGCGCAGGTGAACGAAAACATTGAAAAATACGGCAGGAACGTGATAGCTCAGGGCAAGAAAAAATCGGCTGTGCAGATATTCCTCTCGCAGTTCGCCGATTTCCTCGTTATCATTCTGATTATCGCCGCCCTCATCTCCGCGATAACGGGCGATATGGAAAGCTTCTTCGTTATCATCGCCGTTATCACCATGAACGCTATCCTCGGCACGGTGCAGACCCTAAAGGCGGAAAAGAGCCTCGATAACCTCAAAAAGCTCAACTCCCCCAGCGCTAAGGTGCTGCGCGGCGGCGAGAAAATGATAGTTCCCTCTGAGGAAGTAGCCGTCGGCGATATTGTGCTTATCGAGGCGGGCGATTGCGTTCCCGCAGACGGCAGACTTATCGAGTGCGCATCTGTTCAGACCAACGAGTCGGCGCTTACGGGCGAATCGCTCAATGTCGATAAGACCGCCGATGTCCTTACAGACGACCTCCAGCTCGCCGACCGCAAAAACATGGTCTACTCCGGCAGCTTCGTCACCTACGGCAGAGGTTCTTTCATCGTTACCGCCGTCGGCATGGAAACCGAGGTCGGCAAGATAGCTTCGCTGATACAAAACGCGGGCGAGCGCAAAACTCCCCTGCAGATCACGCTGGATAACTTCGGCAAAAAACTCTCCATAGGCATACTGATAATCTGCGCATTGGTATTCGGGCTTTCGATGTGGCGCGCCGACGTTATCAACTTCGACTCAGTAATGGATTCGCTGATGTTCGCCATCGCCCTCGCTGTAGCCGCTATCCCCGAAGCGCTCAGCTCGATAGTTACGATAGTGCTCTCATTCGGCACGCAGAAGATGTCGCGCGAAAACGCCATAATGCGCAAATTGCAGGCGGTAGAGGGCTTAGGCTCGGTATCCGTCATCTGCTCTGACAAAACGGGCACGCTCACACAAAACAAAATGACGGTACGCCGCGTGGTCTGTGACGGCCATATCATCACCGCAGACGACGCCAACATGGAAAACGTCGGCGAAAAGCAGCTTGTTATAGCTTCGGTGCTCTGCAACGATTCCAGCTGCCGCGACGGCGTGGATATTGGCGACCCGACCGAAACCGCGCTGATACACTTCGCGCACAAGGCTGGGCTTTCCGATACCGAGATCCGCGAAAATTACAAGCGCATAAGCGAGATACCTTTCGACTCAGACCGCAAGCTGATGTCTACCCTCAATATCGTGAACGGCAGCAAGGTCATGTACACCAAGGGCGCGGCGGACGTGCTTACCGAGCGCATGAACATCACCGAAACGGCGAAAAATCAGATACGCGAGCAGGTAGAGCAGCTCTCGAAACAGGGTCTGCGCATACTCTGCTTCGCCTGCAAGGAATTTGAGGGCGACGAAATTACCGTAGACGATGAGAACGGTCTGGAATACATGGGACTTATCGCCATGATGGACCCGCCGCGCGAGGAATCGGCGCAGGCAGTTGCCGAATGTAAGAGCGCGGGCATCAAGCCCGTAATGATAACCGGCGACCACATCGTTACCGCCTCCGCCATCGCGAAAGAGATAGGCATACTCGAAAGCTTCGACGAAGCGGTAGAGGGCAAGGCTCTCGACGACTACACCGACGAACAGCTGGTAGATTTCGTAAAGGACAAATCAGTATACGCGCGCGTTACCCCCGAGCATAAGATACGCATAGTAAAAGCTTGGCAGGCGCGCAACAATATTGTAGCCATGACGGGCGACGGCGTAAACGACGCCCCCGCGCTAAAGCAGGCTGACGTAGGCGTGGCTATGGGCATCACGGGCACGGAAGTTTCCAAAGACGCGGCGGCTATGGTTCTCGCGGACGATAACTTCGCCACCATAGTAAAGGCTGTCAAAAACGGCAGAAATATTTACGACAATATCAAAAAATCTATACTCTTCCTGCTTTCGGGCAACCTCGCGGGAATAATCGCGGTGCTCTTCAACTCTATCGCAGGTCTGCCCGCGCCTTTCGCGCCTATACACCTGCTTTTCATCAACCTGCTTACCGACTCGCTGCCCGCCATCGCGCTGGGCTTAGAGCCGCATACCGACAGCGTTATGAAGCGCAAGCCCCGCCCCGCCAACGAATCGCTGATGACAAAGCCTTTCCTTTTCGGCGTATGTTACAGCGGCGTGATAATCGCGGCGGCTACCATAGCGGCGTACATCATAGGCTACCGCACCGCGGGCTCTCCCCTCGGCATGACTATGGCTTTCGCAACTCTCTGTATGTCCCGCCTTTTCCACGGCTTCAGCGCAAAGGCTGACGAGCCGGTGATCTTCACAAAGCGTATGTTCAACAACAAATTCGGCATAGGCGCTTTCGCGGCGGGAATGCTGCTGGTAAACGCCGTGCTGCTGATACCCTCTCTGCACAAGCTTTTCAGCGTTTCCGACGCTCTTCACGGCGCGCAGATAGGCATTATCTACGCCCTCAGCTTCGGCTCGATGTGCGTGGTTCAGATAGTAAAGGCTATCATACAGGCAGTCAAGAAAAACTGACAGTCAGACAAATAAATATGCATAAACGCAGCTTGCCCCCGTCGGGATACACAACACCCGAGCGGGGGCAAACGCTTTCTTTTCTCTTGTTCTTTTTGTATTTTTGTTGTCTTAATATCTGCGTTAGTGGGTCATTTCCGGCGGCAGGGCTTTAATTGCGTTCAGTTCAACGGTGTAATAACCTTCTACTATCATATGCCACTGGTCGCGGTTCATTATTCCGTATGGCAGACCTGAGAGGTCATTGTTCCACCCTAAAGGAGGCCCGCCGCCCCATTCTTGATTCGAGTCGCTGCCCGCCGTGGTGCTGCCCTTTGAAGACGTGGGCTTTCCGCTGCCGCTGCTCGTGCGTGAGCTTTCGTCTGCGGGATCAACATCGTCCGCTGCCGTGTCTTTCTTTGTATCTGTTTCTGTACTATTATCGGGCTTAGCGGACTGATCGGTCTGCTCCTGCTCATCGCTGTAAGTTCCACCGTTCTCCTGCGCGTTTTGTTCGGCTCTTTCTTCATCGCCAAACTCGGCTTCATCGGCAGACTTCACATGCTCGGCGGCTTCTTCACTGCTGACATTCTCCGCCGGCGAGCTGTAAACGCTTTTATCGGTCTTTTCTATATCCGAGCCGAGCGGCAGCTTATACGCCGCCGTAATTATGATCGCTACAGCCGCCGCCGTGCAGACCAGCCCCGCCGCCGACCTTTTCGCCAGCGCACGCCGCCTCAGCCGCACCGCCAAGCCATCGTCAAGCATTTCGGCGACCTGCCTGTCCGCCGCGCCGCCCACCGCGCGGTATACCTTATATAACATATCCGTTTTGTTGTCTTTTCCTATATCAAATTCCTGCTGCATGAGCGCACCTCCTAAACCTGCCAAAGATCTGAATTTTGCAGAGCCTTTTTAAGCTTTGCGCGTATGCGGTGCAGGGTAACGCCGAGGGTGTTCGGGCTTACGCCGTAGCGCTTTGCTATCTCGGCTACGGGTTCGCCGAGCCAGTAGCGGCGCATGAAATACACACGCTGAGCCTGCGGAAGGGTATCGAGAAAGCTGCTTATCAGCTGCGCCAGCTCGTTTTCCGCTATGGAGTCGGAAGGGGCGGAGTCGGGGTCGGGCAGACATTCGGCAAGCTCGTCTAGGGGCGTGAAAGAGGCAGTGCGCTTCGCGGCGTTAGAGCGGCGGTAGCGGTCGATGGAGATGTTGCGGGTAAGCGAGCCGACAAAAGCCGCGAGCGAAGTAGGCCGCTTTGGCGGTATAGCGTTCCAAGTGTGCAGATAAGCGTCGTTCACGCACTCCTCCGCGTCGGGCGCAGAGTGCAGTATGCGCTGAGCGATGGTATGGCACATAGCGCCGTATTTAGTATCGGTCTCAGATATAGCGAGCTGATCGCGCGCGAAGTACAGCTCGATTATAGCAGCATCTTCCATAAAAACACCCCTTTTTGCCCTTCCATAAATATAGACGTAAAACACCGTGCGGATATTACACATTAAAACAATTTTTTTGAAAAAAATTTCAGCCGCCGTCAGCGACCTATCCCCCCGCCGCATAATAAGCAGGAAAGCGCTTGACAAACCGCGTTCGGCGTGGTATAATATAGATAACAAGAGGCGCACTGCTGTAAGCGGTTCTCCTCCCAAAGAATAAGTTATTAGGAAATAACCGTTCTATTGCGAGTAGTGGCGGTTATTTCTTTTTTTTATTGCAAATGTCGAGAACAAGTCTGACTATGTTAATGACTAAGTTGAGTATCGCTACTACTGTTGCCACGCTCATATTGCTCACCTCCATCTCTGGAGGATAGAATTGAACCGCCTACCGTCTTTGCAGTACGCCTTATTGGTATTGTAACATATTTGTCGGGTTTTGTCAAATGCTTGTTTGGGCGTGCTGTGGCCACACAACATTTTTGTAAGATGTATTGACAAAAAGCTTCTGAGAGAGTATAATTATAGCAGTGGGTACGATACAAAAAGATTGACAAATCGGAATTTGCGTGAGAGATTGGGGTTTTTTATGAATAAAAAATTGGTAAAGGAATTTTTAATAATAACTTTTGTTATAATGATAATTTTTTGGGGAGGGTGTGCTTTAATTAGTCAAACTTTTGATATAACAATAAACAATATATTTTTAAGAATTATGCACATTGTAGGAGGGTTTTCGCCAACTATTGCCTCTTATATTTCATTAAGGCGAAACAGCAAAGTTAAAAATTTTAAAGAATGGTTAAAAAAGATATTTGATATAAAACACAATATTGGTACTTATCTTCTTGTAGTTTTATTTGTGTTGATTTATTATTTACTGGGATGTTTAATAAATGGATTTGAAATTGGAGCCCCTATATTTATGATTTTAGTAATTGCACCAATGATGCTAGTAGGCGGAGGAAACGAAGAGGTAGGATGGAGAATGATATTACAGCCTGAATTGGAAAAGAAATTCGGGTTCAATTTAGCCACTATCTTAACAGGTATCACTTGGTGGTTATGGCATTTTCCAATATTTTTTATAAAAGGGACTGCTAATATGAATATGAATTATTTTCTATTTGGAATTATGTGTTTAACTTTAAGTTATGCTATGGCAACAATAAGGAAAATATCAGAAGGCGTATTTCCTTGCATATTAACACATTGTTTGATAAATGGCTTATCTGCAATTTTTGTATTTAATTTTAGTTTACTAAGTTGTTGTGTAAGTTTAATTGCAACAGTAGTAACATCATTGATAATTTTAAATATAAATAAAAGATATGCAAGTTAATTACAAATTCCAGTTTGTATCGCTATTCTAACTCCCCCTTCTTCCTTTTGCGTTCAGGCTCATCACGCCCTTTGGCGAGTCGGGGTGGCTGTTTCTTTTTGCTGCTGCAAATGTCAAATGTTTGTTTGACCGCTTGACAAACCGCGCTCGGCGTGGTATAATATAGATAACAAGAGGCGCACTGCTGTAAGCGGTTCTCCTCCATATTGGGTTATGTTTATGTAACCGTCCTATGTGGTAGTGGGGCGGTTATCTTTTTTTATTGCTCAGATCAAATGTTACTTTGACAGCGTCCAGTATTAGATGAAGTAATTGTATTACAACTGATAATATGTCCACCAAGCTCACCTCCATCTCTGGAGGAAGATTTGAACCGCCTACCGTTTTTGTGCAGTACGCCTTATTGTCTATTATAGCATACTTGTAGAAATTTGTCAAACAAAAACCAAAACAGCCCCTCGGCTTTAGCTTTTCGCTTGCCGGGGGGCTTTGATCTTCACATATATTTCCGCCGATGCATATACTGCTAAGGCGGGTCAGAGGTCTACATGGTTGCACATTATGCCGTTCGGGGTGATGTCGATAAAGGCATAGCAGGGCGGCTTTCCATCGCGCGGACACGATGCGCTGCCGGGATTCAGCAGGGTAACGCCGTCCACATACTTGTAATAACGCTCGTGTGTATGGCCGAAAAGCGCTATCTCTGCGCCTACTTCCTTCGCTTTCGCGAGCAGCATATCGGTGCCGTACTTTACATTGAACCTGTGACCGTGCGTGAAAAGCACTTTCACTTTGCCCGCGTTGTAAAGATCGCTGTTCGGCGTGAACGAATTGTAATCGCAGTTGCCCGCTACGTTAAGTATCATTTTCTCGGGGTAAACTATGCGCAGCTTGTCTATCTCGCGCTCGCCGTCGCCCAGAAAGATAAATGTATACACGTTCTCATTTCTCTCGACGATCTCGCGAGCTGCTCTGAAATTGCCGTGAGTGTCTGAAAATACCACTAAGCGCATTGTGCCACAAGTTCCTTTCTTTCACCTGTATTTTATAATGTATTATAGCATATATTTATATGAAATAATTCTAATAAAGGAGAAATTTTTATGAAAAATACTTTGAACAAAAATTTAAATCAGCCAGCCGATAATCAGCCCGACCCCCGCGCGCTCGAGATGCTTATAAATATGGCTTCCAAAAAGCTCGGCGTGCCGCCCGCCATGCTGCGCGCTAAGATCGAGAGCGGCGAGTTGGTGAAGGCGGTGCAGAATAACCCCGACCCTAAGTTCGACGCGGTTCGCGCCGCTATGAAAGACCCCGCGGCTGCCGAAAAGCTGGCGAAAGACCCCTCTGCCGCGCAAATGCTGAAAAACATAAGCAAGGGCGGCTTCGGCAGGGGCAGATAACGGCTGCTCGGCAGCTGATATTATAAGGAAAGGAGCGTGGGCGGTGTGGACGATCTGATGAGCAAGCTTTCAGATGTTCTGAACGACCCGCAGAGTATGCAGCAGATCTCGCAGCTCGCCTCGATGTTCGGCGCGGGGGCGGATAATTCTTCTAACAGCGGCGCAGGCGATTTGAGCAATGCGGGCAACTCGGGCAACGTCGGCAACTCGGGCAATGCGGGCAATATTAACGGCTCGGGCAATACGAATACAGACAATTCGGGCGGAATGGGCGACCTTTCATCTATGCTGAGTTCGCTGATGGCGGGAATGGGCGGTCAGCCAAGTCAGCAGGGTCAGACAGTTCAGTCAAGTCAGCCAAACGCGGCAGCGCAGCCCTCGCCGCCCGCCCCGCCCGCGGGGGATATGCCCGACATAGCGCGGATAATGCAGATAGGCAGCGTTATATCCTCAAGCGGGGCGAACGACAAAAACATCGCTCTGCTTTATGCGCTCAAGCCGCTGCTGAAAGAGGAAAATCAGAAAAAGGTAGACAGGCTGGTAAAAATATTCCGCCTGATGGCTGCCTACCCGCTCATAAAAGAGAGCGGTCTGCTGGGGGGCGATCTTTTTGGCTGAGAGCGATTTTCGCAGTATGCAGGAGGAAGCAGTAAAGCGCGTCATGGAAATGCAGCGGCGTTCGCGGAGTTACACGCAGGAGGGCGGCATGGGCAATTCTTCCGAAACGGCAAATACGGCGGGCGCGGTCGGGCTGAACGGGCTGAATACCCAAAGCGTTGCGGATAATTCGGGCGGCGGGCAAAATGGCGGGCACGCCGAAAAAAAAGGCGCGCTATTTGACCTCGCGGGGATACCGATAGACGAGGAAAAAGCGATGATAGCCCTGCTGATATACATACTATACAAAAACAAGGCGGATATGAAGCTGCTGCTGGGGCTGGGGTATCTGCTGCTATAATGGGCTGTAAAGGCGCGCGCAAGTATTGACAAAATGCGACAAGTGGTGTATAATAAAAAGGTATATTCAAATTATCCTATGTTTAAGATGGAGGAATCTCTAAATGTTACTTAACGGCTCTGAAATACTGCTTGAATGTTTGCTCGAGCAGGGCGCTGATACCGTTTTCGGCTATCCCGGCGGCGCTGTTCTCAATATCTACGATGCACTTTATATGTATTCAGATAAGATACATCACGTTATCACCGCGCACGAGCAGGCGGCCTGCCACGCGGCAGACGGCTTTGCGCGCACTACCGGCAAGACGGGCGTAGTTATAGCTACCTCCGGCCCGGGCGCTACCAACCTCGTTACCGGTATCGCTACCGCAAATATGGACTCTATCCCCCTCGTTGCCATTACGGGAAACGTCGGCACGAGCGCGCTGGGTCTTGACTCTTTTCAGGAGGTAGACATTTGCGGCATCACTATGCCCGTTACCAAGCACAATTTTATAGTTAAAGACGTTCACGACCTTGCCGATACGGTGCGCGAGGCTTTCTACATAGCCAACGAGGGCAGAAAAGGCCCTGTACTTATCGACATTCCCAAAGACATTACGGCGGCTAAGTGCGAATTTACCCCGAAACAGCCGCAGAAGCCCGTGAACCACAATCCCGAGGACATAGGCGAGCGCATAGCGCAGGCGGCGGAGCTGATAAAGTCGAGCGAACGCCCCTTTATCTACGCGGGCGGCGGCGTGGTATCATGCAGCGCCGAGGCGGAGCTGACAGAGTTTGTAAAAAAGCTCGACGCCCCCATTTCGCTCTCGCTGATGGGACAGGCTGCTTTTAACAACAAAGACCCGCATTTCGTAGGAATGTTAGGTATGCACGGCACAAAGACCGCGGCGCTCTCGCTGAAAGAGTGCGACCTTATGATAGTTCTCGGCTCGCGCTTTTCCGACCGCGTGGCGCTGAACACAAAGACATTTGCAAAGCACACGAAAGTACTGCACGTTGAGATAGACCCCGCCGAGATAGGCAAAAACGTAGCGCCCGACTGCTACGTAAACGGCGACCTGAAATACGTACTCGCCGAGCTGAACAAGGCGCTTGCGCAGGAGAGCCACCCCGAGTGGATGGCGCAGGTGGAAGAATGGGAAAAGACCTACGCGCTGAATATGAAGCCTATACACGAAGCGGACGAGGTACTGCCCTGCGACGTTATCCGCACGCTGAACGCGCTTGCGGGGGACAACGCCATCATCACTACCGAAGTAGGTCAGCACCAGATGTGGACGGCGCAGTTTTACGATTTCACTCATCCGCGCAGCTTTGCTTCCAGCGGCGGACTCGGCACTATGGGCTACGGCCTAGGCGCGGCGATAGGCGCTAAGGTCGGCAACCCCGATAAGTACGTTATAAACATAGCGGGCGACGGCAGCTTTTTCATGAACTGCAACGAGCTTTCTACTCTGGCAAAGCACGGCATACCCGTTATCGAGCTTGTTTTCACAAACAACGTACTCGGAATGGTGCGCCAGTGGCAGAGGATATTCTACGGCAAGCGCTTCTCGCAGACCGACATCGACCGCGGAACTGACATGATGAAGCTGGCGGAGGCTTTCGGCATAGAGGGCGTTCGCATAACCAAGAAGGACGAGATAGAGGCGGGCTTGAAAAAAGCTCTTGCCTGCGGCAGACCCTGCCTGGTAGAATGTGTTATCGACAAGGACGTGAACGTACTGCCTATGGTAGCCCCCGGCGGAGATGTTCTCGACCCGATAATGGAGATCTCGCTGGACTAAAAGTCTGACAGACAGAAATACATATTGATAACTGAAAAACGGCGGCGTTGAATATGCGCCGCTTTTTCACCACATAATCATAATAGGAAAACAGACAACGGACGGAAAAACAGGAGCGGCATATGAAAAACAAACGCGAACTAAAACATTTTCTGCAAACGCTGGCGATAGTTGTGGTCGGCGTGGTGCTGTACTGGGGACTGGCAAATTACAAGGTGGTGGAGCACTGGCTGGCTCTGCTTTTCGGCGTGCTTTCGCCATTCATAATAGGCTTTGTGCTGGCGCTTATGCTGAATGTGCCGATGAGCTTCATCGAGCGCAATCTCTTTCGCCCGAAAAAGGACGGCAGCCGCGGAAAACTGTCGGCGAAAATAGCCCGCCCCGTATCCCTCGCGCTGACCTACGTTATCTGCGCGGGTGTGATAGTACTGGTGATGGCGCTTATAGTGCCATCGGTGAAAGAAACGGTGGTGCAGCTAAGCGAGCAGGTGCCGGACTTCGTAGTGCGCGTTTTCAATAAAGCCTCGAACAACGCCGCGCTCAACAGCTGGATAAACAAGGCGGGGCTTTCCGCCGACAAAGTTATAGCCACCCTCACCGACAAACTGCACAACAGCACGATAATCTCCGACGCGCTCACGGGCACGATAAATTTTGCGACGGATATGGTGAGCAGCATGGTGAATTTCTTCATCGGGCTGGTATTTTCAGTATATATGCTGGCGCGGAAAGAGAAGCTGAAAAGCCAGCTTTACCGCACCTGCACGGCTTTCCTGCCCGAAAAGGCGGTAAGGCGGCTGGCGCACGTCGGCAATCTTTCAAAAGCCACCTTCTCAAACTTCCTCTCGGGTCAGAGCTTGGAAGCCTGCATACTCGGCTCGCTCTGCGCGTTGGGCATGAAGATACTCGGCTTTCCCTACGCGGCGACCATCGGCGTACTGGTAGCGGTGACGGCATTTATCCCAATAGTCGGCGCGTTTCTCGGCACGGGCATCGGCGCACTGCTGATACTGATAACCTCGTTCAAGCAGGCGATATTCTTCGTGATATTCATGATGATCCTTCAGCAGATAGAGGGCAACCTCATCTACCCGAAAGTTGTGGGAAAATCAGTGGGTCTGCCGAGTATGTGGGTGCTTTTCGCGATAACCATCGGCGGAAATGTCGGCGGGATATTCGGAATGTTCGTAGCCGTGCCGATATGCTCGGTGCTCTACTGCCTGCTTGGCGACGCGGTGAAGATATGCAACGAGCGGCGTGCTGAGAAAAAGCGCCGAGCGGCTGAGCAAGCGGCGGTCGCAGAAACGGCTGATACGCCCGATACCCCTGAACCTGCGGATAATGCAGAAAATTGATATATGTCAGATACGGACGGCGTGTATTTTACGCCGTCCATATTTATAAATTTCGTCAAAAAAGGCTGGACAATTCGGCAAAAATATGTTAAAATATACTTTAGTACTAATGTACTATATACTAATGTCCGAAGCGAAAGGGGGAAGCTTGAAATGGAGAACGCTATCGGGATATTCAGCAATCTGGTAAATATGGCTATACCAGCCTTGATATTCATATTTTTGAACGATATACTTTTTCTCTCAAAAGACCTGCCCAAAGCCGAGCGCGACGCTGACCCCGCTATGCGCAGAAAGCACCGCAAAAAGCTGATAAAGCTGATATTCGTTTCGCCCATCGGCTTCTTTTTGCTTTTCATTTTCGCATTCATAGCGCTTGAGATGATAGTAAACGCATTTCTGCTGGCGCTTGGGGTGGTAGAATTTTCCAGCGATGTGGCGCTTATGCCCTCGCTTTCCGCGCAGCGCGGCTTTTTCATCAAGACAGGCGTAGCCGCCGCGACAAACGACGGGCTGCTTTTTACTCTGGCGCTCGCCGCAGTGACCGCCGTGCCGATACTCGTCGCCGTTATCCGCAGCTATTGCAGGATAATCGGCTGTTCGCACGGACTGGGCGTATTCGTGTACATGGCGGTGCTTTATATGTACGTCACCGGCACACTGGTAACACTGCCAATTACTGAGATAAACGCGACCATCTCGGGGCTGATCTCTACCGTCAGCTTTATCACGATGCTACTGATATTCTATCAGTCGGCGGCTGAGAAGATAGAGTTCATGCGCCGCCAGCCCGACTCGAAAGCGCTGCGGCAAATAAACACCCTGCCGACCATCAACTTCGCACTGCTGACGATACTGCTTGGGCTGGAGATAATGATGGAAGCTAATGGCAATATGGACACGGCGTACTACATAGTGATACTGATATTCACCGTGATACTTTACATATCGGCGCAGCTTTCCTACAACATACTTTTCCGCCATATAGAGGAAAGCAGCGAGATAGTTTCGCTTTCAAAAGAATCGCTCGCCGCGCAGGAACAGGTAACGCTGGCTTTCGCAGAAATAACCGAGGCAAAATCGGGGCAGACCGGCCAGCACATCAAGCGCGTTTCGGAATACGCGCGTATACTGGCTGAGGGCATGGGCTACGACCACAACACCGTAGAAAATATCCGCATAGCCTCGATGATGCACGACGTCGGCAAACTGCTGATACCGCCCGAGATACTGGAAAAGAAAGGCAGGCTGACCGATGAGGAGTACAAGGTGATGAAAAATCACGTTGTCATCGGCGAAAATCTGCTGCACAACGCCCCCGGCGAGATAATGAGCGTAGCGCGCGTCATCGCCCAGCAGCACCACGAAAAGTACAACGGCGGCGGCTACCTCGGCATGAAGGGCGAGGAGATAGCGATAGAGGCACGCATAACCGCGGTGGCGGACGTTTACGACGCGCTGACCAGCAACCGCTCGTACAAAAAAGCGTGGTACAGCGAGCAGGCTTACGAAATGATAGTCAACGAGCGCGGCGAGCACTTCGACCCCCGCGTGGTGGACGTTTTTGTCGAGCATTTCGACGAAATAAAGGCGGTGCAGGAGCGCTACGCGGACAGCCCGCGCTTACGTCCCACCGGCTAAGTTTGAGGTTTATCTATGGATTATACAGTTAAAGGTAAGGATATTTTGGTAAAACAAGCGGATCTTTCGCTTGACGAAACGCTCGACTGCGGTCAGGCATTTCGCTGGACTAAGGTCGAGGGCGGCTACACGGGGCATTTTCTCAACCGCCCGCTGACGATATTGGACGAAGACCCCGCCGACGGCGTGTTTAGATTTTGCGGCGTTAGCGAAAGCGAACTGCTGGAGGTATGGCAGAGCTATTTCGACTTCGCGACCGACTACGGAGAGCTGAAACGGCGTTTTTCCGAGGACGAAACGCTCGCGAAAGCCTGCAAATTCGCGGGCGGCATACGCATTTTGCGGCAGGATAGCTGGGAGGCGCTCAGCTCGTTCATCATCTCGCAGAACAACAATATCCCGCGCATAAAGGGCATAATCGGGCGGCTTTGCGAGCAGTTCGGCGGCTACCCCTCGGCTGAGGAGATGGCGGCGGCGACCGCGGAGGGCTGCGAATCGCTGGCGGGGCTGCGTGCAGGCTTTCGTGCGAAATATCTGGCAGACGCGGCGCAAAAGGTCGCGGGCGGCGAAGTTGACCTGGCGCAGGTCGCAAAAATGGACACCGACTCAGCGCGCGCCGAGCTTATGAAGATCAAGGGCGTTGGCCCAAAAGTCGCTGACTGCACCATGCTCTTTGGAATGTACAAACTGGAGGCTTTTCCAAAAGATGTGTGGGTGAAGCGCGTGATGGCCGAGTGGTACCCGAACGGTCTGCCCGAGTGCATAAAGGGCGCTGAGGGCGCGGCGCAGCAGTATTTATTCCACTACATACGTTCCATTGAGCGGTAAAAAATGCAAATTATAGAAATAGTACTCCCCTGTTCGCGTTTGCGGGCGGGGGAATTTTTTGTTTAACACAAATTTAGGCAGCGCATATAATGTATTACGCAGTGAATTCATGGGCAAGGGGGCAGCGAAATGGCTGACAGAAAACACACACCGCTTATTCTCGTTACAGGCTCTGACCGCAGGCAGGTGTACGCCGCCGAAAAGTTGGCAAGTCTGGATAATACAGAGGTCTGCGCCTACCTCACCGACGGCGAACCGAAGGGCGCGCGGGTGATAAAGACGCTCGGCGAGCTGCCTCGGCGTGCGGATATGCTGCTGCTGCCCATGCCATGCTCGGCGGGCGGCGGCTTGGAAATACCTGCCTGCGGGCGGCTGACCTGCGCCGAGCTTACTCCGTACCTCGCGAAAAACGCGGTGGTCGCGGGCGGAAAAATGCCGACGGCGATGATCGAATACTTCAATTCGCTCGGCTTCACCACGGCAGACTACTTGCGGCGCGAGGAACTGGCGGTGAAAAACTGCGTGCCGACGGCGGAGGGCGCGCTGGCGTTGGCGATGCGCGAAATGGACGTAACGATCAGCGGAACACGGGCGCTCATAATCGGTTGGGGCAGGGTCGCGAAGGCTTGCGCGCGGCTTTTCGGCGCTGCGGGCGCGCGAGTGTGCGTTACGGCGAGGAACTTGGGGCAGCTTGCCGAGGCGGAGAGCTGCGGCTTTGAGGCTTTTGAGCTGGAGCAGCTTTTCGTGCGCGCGGGGGGCTTTCCGCTCATCATCAATACCGTGCCCGCGCCGGTGCTCACGCGGGAGATCATTGAAGAAACGCGCCGCGGCTGTTTGGTGATCGACCTCGCTTCGCAGCCGGGCGGTACTGATTTTGCCGCCGCCGCCGAGCTTTCGCGCCGCGCGGTGCACGCCCTTTCGCTGCCGGGCAAATGCGCGCCCGTTACGGCAGGCGAGATAATCGCCGAGGCGGCACTGAACATTTACAATGAAAGGAGCGGCAGAAATGTCACTTGATGGAATTAGAATAGGCTTTTGCATGAGCGGCTCATTCTGCACATTCGGCAAAGCTTTTGAGCAGGCGCGGCGGCTGACCGAGCTGGGTGCGCGGCTTACGCCCGTTATGTCTTTCAACGCGGCGGGGCTCGACACGCGCTTCGGCAGTGCGGCGGAAAATGTGGCGGAGATAGAGCGGATCTGCGGCGCG
>ENA-OPWR01001203-OPWR01001203.1-human-gut-metagenome-genome-assembly--contig:-NODE-1203-length-20548-cov-2.245059_pt1 | contig 20548 bp, 21 predicted proteins | sample MGYA00241507_ERZ502006 | MGnify/ENA primary metagenome ERZ502006 (study PRJEB25962, sample SAMEA2043041) | human gut metagenome | biome: human gut; feature: human-associated habitat; material: faeces...
ATTGCTGGATAACCTATTTCATTTATCTCTTTTTCTAAATCTGAAAATTTATTTATCTCAGCAAATGGGGCTACTTTTAACCCACTTTTTTGCAAAAAAGTTTTTTCTCTTATTCTATCTTTAGTAATTCTTAATAATTCCGTACCTTGAGGGATTTCTACTTTGCTACTAACATTCTCTAATGCGTTAAGATCAACATTTTCAAATTCATAGGTTAATACATCGGCCTTATCAGCTAGTTCCTCTATTGCGTCTATATCATCATAAGGTGCTACAATCTGTTCATCTGAAACTTGTCCCGCTGAGCAATCTGGATTAGGATCCAAGATTATAACTCTCATTCCAGCTTTTTTTGCAGAAAATGACAACATTTGCCCTAACTGTCCTCCACCGATAATTCCAATTGTTTTTCCTTGCATTATCATACTATCCAAGTTGCTCACCGCTCTTTTCTGCATCATCATGCTGTTTTTTTCTAAATAAAACTAATTTTTCAGCTATTTCTTCATCATTAATTCCCAAAATTTGCAACGCCAATAATGCTGCATTCTTAGCACCTGAAGCACCAATTGCTGTAGTAGCTACCGGAATTCCAGCTGGCATTTGTACAATCGACAATAATGAATCCATTCCATTTAATGCACGAGATTTAACTGGGACTCCAATAACCGGTAGTATAGTGTTAGCTGCTACCATTCCCGGAAGATGTGCAGCACCACCAGCTCCAGCTATAATTACTTTTAACCCTTTATCCTTTGCAGTTTCAGAAAAGACGAACATTTCTTTTGGCATTCTATGAGCTGAAATAACTTTTTTATCATAGTTTACTCCAAAATTTTCTAAAATTTCAGCTGCCTCTTTCATAGTATCCCAATCAGAAATACTACCCATTACAATTGCTACTTCTCTTTTCAAAATTATCCCTCCTAGACAAACATAGAATAGCAAAATGCGCCTTAGATGTCAAAGTAAAATTCGAATTTTATTTTTAAATACGTGATAAAAAACACCCTTATATCACAAAAACACGAACTTTATCATTAAATAATAATATTTTGGAATTATTGCTTTACTTAAGGTAAAATTAAATGTAAGTTTATTTTAACGGAGGAATTACTTTTGATAACTTTAGCTGGAATTATTGGTTCTGGAAAGTCTAGTTTAACAAAATTATTATCTCAAGAATTAAATACTACACCTTTCTTTGAACCAGTTACTGATAATCCTGTTTTACCACTATTTTATAAAGGAAATGAATTGGCAGCAAAAAAAAGAGCTGCTGGCGCTACCGATGTAACCAATCCTTATACTTACCTTTTACAAACTTTCTTCTTAAATCGTCGTTTCAAAATGATAAAAGAAGCTATGCGTGGGGATAACAATATATTAGATAGATCTATTTATGAAGATGCTATGTTCATGAGAATGAATACAGAATTAGGTAATGCAACCCAAATAGAGTATCAAATTTATCAAGAATTATTAAAAAATATGCTAGATGAAATTAAATTAGCAACCCCTAAAAATCATAAAGACTTGATGATTCTAATTAAAGTTTCTTATCCTACAATGATCAAGCGTATTGAAAAACGAGGACGTGAATATGAACAGGTTACAAATGATCCTTCTTTAGTAGATTACTATAAACGATTATTAGAATTCTACGACGAATGGGAACGTACTTATGATAAATCCCCATTACTAGTAATAGACGGCGATAAATACGATTTTGTAGAAAATAAATCAGATCGTCAATTTGTTCTCAATACTATTGCTGATACTCTTTTAGACATGGGAAAAATATCTAGAGATGAACATTTAAAACTATATACTGAAAATTAAAAAATCCGTTCAAGAATTTTAACAAGTTCTTGAACGGATTTTTATTTAATTATTGTTCATTTACTATTTACTACGTTTTTTATTTGATATTTCTTTACCTTTTACATATCTCTTAGAATGTTTCTTTAAATATTGTAACAACTGTGCCTCATTTCTGAATTCACGCGGATGTTGCTGTCCATGTAAACGTAAGGAAATCTTATTAATCTTAATTCTTCCAGTCCATGTATACGTATATTCGACGATAAAGCGATTATTCATTGTTTTTTCATCGATTCCAAATTTTAATACATAAACTCTCTCAGGAACCATTAGTGGATTAACGTGTTCTTTTTCATAGTAAACTCCATTGGCCTTCAAAAAATTCTTTGTTTTCCTCAGCATGTCCAACCCTCCTTTGACAATTTCCTACAAAATTCTTTCACATGTAATTATACCATACATTAGCTATAAAGAATCTTAATTTTAAAATTGATCACTATATTTATACAAAATTTGGTTATAACATAATATTATTCTTTTACAAGTGCTGAATTATTATTTTATTTAACATTAACTAAGTAGTATTTCCTATACGACAATCGACATAAACTTATTAATACTATATAAAAGTATAAAAAAATTGCCATAAACGTTGATAAACCAACATTTACAGCAACCAAATTAAATATTATTTAATTTGAGACATAAATATTACCCTATATAAATAGGTAGAAACTATTACTTTTTTGCTCAATTAAAGCTACATTTATACTATTATAATTGCTTATTAACTGAAATATATCAAATAAACTGTGGGTCATTTTGTGGGTTAAAATCAAAAAAAGACACCTTGCCTCTACTCATATAATAGGTAGAAACAAGGTGTCTTATGTTTTCTAAGAATAATAAAAAAACCTTTCTGTTGGGATAACAGAAAGGAGTAAAACAAATGACAGTACGGTAGCCAACCGCAAAAACTAGAGATAGCCAATCTCTATATGAAAAGAGGTAAAACCTCCTTGTCTACACTTTCATGTTATCTTTATTTATATAGTTTGTCAATATTTTTTATTGCTTTAAAATTGCTTAACATGTAAGATATTCCTTGTGAGTAAGGCTAGCCGCCTTAATATCTCACAGAAGGGAGGGTAACTTCCTTGTTTACGTTTTTACATGATTTACTTCAGTTTGGACTAGCCATTCTTTCTGGAGTAATTATAGATCTGATTAGTTCTAAGATTAAGAACCGCTACAGACGGAAGCATTAATCTTTAGAATTAATTCAGACTCAGAAAAGCAGATGCGGTGGCAAGCAACCCAACTTCTGCTTTTTTTGCTATAAAAATAAGCTCATCCAATCCTTTTAAGGACTAGATGAGCTTTATTATTTATTCAAATTTACCCCAGCTACTTGTGCGTTTACCACCAGAACTTTCTCCAGTTGGTAGGTAACCGTATTGTCCGTTTCCTCTAGGTTGTCTAATCCATACATATCCACCCGAATGGCAGAAAGCATCATACTTAACAATTGAATTTTTAGGCAGAACACCAATTTTAGCAGACTTGGTTGTGGCTCCCCAGCGTAAAATTATCCCTTCATCTACTGTAATTGTGAACTTTCCATCTTCCTTAAACCACTTAACCCCTAAATCATCAGTCCATGAGTCATACTTAGTGCTGTTTTGGCTAAGTGCTGGAGCTGGCTTAGGTGTTTCAGTTTGTGGTTTTGTTCCAGGTTTAGCAAATTTATCCCAAGCACTTGCATCCAGATACCAGATAGATCTATCCATATCGCCGCCAGTATATTGCCAACCAGCAATAGAACCAAAAGCACCACCAGATACATTCATGTTTGGTACCGTCCAAGAGTTCCAGTTCATGGATGCATACTTGGCTACCCAAACCGCACAATCTTTGGCACAGTTGGCTACTTGCCATAATGCAGATTCTGAAACGTAAATTACACACCATACACCAGTTAGGCGGTGTACTTCATCTACGAATTGACGAACCCAGTTAGTATTTCCAAATGCTGAATTTTGATATTTTTCCCAGTCAATCGCTAGCATACCTTGACCTACATAGTTCTTGATATTATTGATAAAATATTGTGCTTCTGCTACTGGATTACCACCACCAGCGTAATGATACAAACCACGCTTTTTACCAAGTTCTCCAGCTAGATCCCATTGATGATTGCACTTGGGATTAACATATCCTGTGCCTTGAGTAGCCTTCACAATTACTCCTTGAGCGTGTGGATCACGAATAATATAATCATCTAACCCTGAGTAAACGTCTACTGTGTACATTACCATATTATTTGTCCTCCTTAATCTTAACTGTTGGTGTTAAATCTGATTTTTCGTAAGCTGACTGAACTGCAGTGTGAATTGTTTGTGAGTCTAGCTTATAGCCTTGTTTTTTCATCACGTCATTTACTATCATACTAGCTTCGTCAAACTTCTCCCGTCCACTCTTGTCTTGATTAACCAAACTGGTAACTGCCATATCCGCTACCTGTTCAAGTAACGTCCATAGTGCTTTAGATTGTTCAGTAGATGAATGTTGAGCTTTATTATCCAATACCGGCTTAAGCTGCTTGAGTAAAAAAATAGCCAGCACAGATAACAAACCTGTTTGTACCAGCCATTCGACAACATCATTGATTACTTTCATTTTCTCTCCTCCAATCGTTTAATTTTTTCTTCATGGATTATGATAGACTTTTCATGTTCTTCTACTTCATGTTCTAGTCTTTTTAAATTTTTATGTTGTTCTTCAAAATTTCCATTAAGCTGTTTGATTGTATTGGTTAATTCTTGAGATTGCTGCCGCAACGGATATGTACCAGCAGTGATTGCATTATTTAATACTTTGGCACCATGCCTAATTAACCAATATGTCCCACTAAAAAGGACGGAAATAACCGCCAGAATTGACGCTATCTCCGCCCATGAATATCCTAGTAATGAATGCACATATACTCACCTACTTTTATTTTTACTCCTACCCACCTACCCTGTCATTATCTTAAACTGTTGGAGCTACTGCTGGTGTATCATAATCTTGGCCTGTAATTTCCTTAAATTGTTCCTTGCCAAAATAATGAACTTGAACAGCTAAACGACAATCATCAACAGTGAATAATCCTAGAGGATAATATTCCTTAAACATTGTATACATTACTTCATCCATCTTAATTTCCTCCCTTATTTAGATCCATTAATTGTTTTGTTAAACTTGCATTAAGCTTTTGTTGTTGTACATTTGCCACTTGTAATTGCATAACTTGCTTAGTCAAAGTTGCCAACATTTGTTGGTCTTGAGTTGGTTCTGGTTTGGGTTCTGAAGTGGTATGTTTTTGTTTCCATTCATCTTCTGTTAAACTATCCCAAGAATTTGTGTTTTTGTTCCAAGTTGGGCCATACAATCCAACGCCATTACTATCTGCTGGTTTTACTGTTGTAGCATTAGCTGGAATTTCTGCAGTATCTTCAATTACATCATAACCAGCAAATTCCTTTGTATCTTTATCATAAAAATATACTTGTTTCATTTATTTCCCTCCTAATGTGCTACTAATGGAATTAGTGCTTGAATATACAGTCCTGATCCATCTGGTTTATGGAAAGTACATTTGCCAGTGCCAGAATTAATATTCATAAAGCCAATTCCGTTATTATCTGTACGTCCAACTACTTGATCATAGCCAATTTTATTTGAGATTGATGTTGGTAAGTAGCATGATCCACTACCATCTCCAGTGATATACATTGTTATTAGAATCTCATTACCATCATTTCTAATTTTATAAGCATTAGAATTACCAATCCCATTTAAACTTAAAAAAGACTGTGGTTGTCCCCAAACCAAGCCATTGTTGATTTTGTCAAAATTTCCTTTAATTTTCTCTGGCCCGTTTTGCATTTCGGAGAAAATAGGTTCAAAATTTATTGCCATTACTATTCCTTCTTTCTTTATTGTTAAAATAAATAGCCCTTAAATCACTTAGAGCTGTTGGATAATTAAAATAGCCTGTACTATAAATGACTGCTGCCTTTACCATCTCCAGCTTTAGCAGCACTATCATCAACATTACCCAGACTAATCTTAATTGTTTTATTGCCACTCCCTAAATACCAATCTCCATACTTGTAATATGGTTTAGCATCCATGTAGAAATTACGTGGTATACGGACAACGATTGAATTATTATCTGTATATTCTGCCTCACAAGGAACTAACTTGGTTAACATTTCACCAAATGACCCAGCACCTAAACCGCCGATTTCAGTACCAATCGCATTTTCATAGTAGAAAACTGTTGGTTTAGGATAGTCTTTTTGATTGTGTACGATTGTGATTTTGTATCCGTAAAGTAATTCCTCCAGGCTGTCAGCTGTTACCATTTTTATCAAAATTGATTTCTTAAATTCTTCTGCCTCACCTTGAGTGAAAATCCCATCTTGTTTAATCTTATCTTCTAAAGTCCCTAATGCTGTTTTAGCACTATTCAACTCACTCAAAGTAGCTGTATTAGTTTGATTTAAGGTAGTCATCAAGTTAGTAATTTCCGCAACCTTATCATCAACAATCTTCTTCAATTCAGCTACATTTTTAGTTTCAGTTTCCTTGATTGTGTTAAACAAGTCATCTAACGGGCTGATATAATCTCTAGGAACTAAGCCAGTAACAACCATATCAGCCAGTACTTCAAACTTAAATTCAAGTGTGGCAATATTACGATAATCTTTCATCACCCGGAAAAATGCTTGTTTATACTGCCCGGCTACGCTAAAAGATTGTGCTGGCATATCAAAACGGAACTTACCAGTTGTTGGATCTTCATAAAATACAGCATGAGAGTTATCCAAAATCTTGTGTTCGTTGTCTGGCAAAATACCTTCAAATAGGACATTAGCTCCTGTTAAATCATAGGCAGAACCGTCTTCGTTGGTAATCTCAACAAAAACTTGTCTCAAACTGTCCTCATACTGACGTGCTTGCACCCAGTTAGATTTATCATAGTCAGGCGTAAAAGTATTACCACCCTTAGCCTCTAAAACAGTCAAAGGTCTGTAATCTTTACCAATCACATATTTCAATATTTGAGCCATTAGATTACTCCTTTCTCAATTAAAATTTTCGTCACTATATTCTCAATCGTTTCTTCATCAGTACCTAAAGTTACACGCTTTAGCCTTGCCTTCCAATCTTCATTTAAAGCGTCTATTTTATCATTAATATCATGCAAATTAGCTTTGCTATCTAATTCACTCTTAATCTCATCAGTATTGCTATTAACAGTACGCTGAATTTGATTAAAATTAGCAACTGCTGCGTTATACTGAACTCTATCAGTCAAACCAATATCATCAAGGTTCAGATGTTCCATCACTACCACCTTCTTCTTTTCCAGTTTTTTCAATGCTATCCAAATACAAATCATCATTCAACCACCTTAAATGGCTATTAACCTCATCTTGAAAGTCCGTCATATTCTTCTGATATACATTTAAAAATTCATGTATATCGCCATTCCAACTAAGCACTAAATATCAACTCCTTAAACTTCTCGCTTGGCTCTGCGCTCATATCTACATTCCCAGATATACCTTTAACACTACCTTTACTTGTGAATTGCCATAAGTCATAAGGATGTGTAGGACGTACACTATTAGCCAATGTTCCGTCGTTTTGTCCGTAACTTGGTATCCAGATTGCACCAGGACGCGCGACATTCAAATTGAACTTATCGTACAAATGATTAGCAATATACAGAACTATCTTATTATCTGGTACACCTAAAGCATTGAGTTGTGACATATAAGCCTCAACTCCCGCTCTCATCTGAGTAACATCTCCACTCATCTCAATACTTTCAACATCAATCGCATAAAAAATAGGCTGTTGCTTACCTGCGACAACCTTTTGTGTACGATTATAGAAATCTCTAGCTTCTTGTTGAGCGTCTGATGTAGATGTAGCAGCAAAATATGCATATACTGCATACTTTCCGCCAGCTGAAATACATTTCTGTAAGTTTTCCATGTACTTTAAATCTTGGTGAGCTGAGCCATGTTGAACTCGAATAATACTCAAAGTAATATCATCAGCTATCACGCTAGGCCAATCAATTACACCTTGCCACTCTGAAACATCAATAATCTTGCCAATATGTTGTGGTTTAGGTGTATCTGGATTTGTTGGAGTATTGTTGTTGAGTTTATCGTCAATGTATTTCTTCAATGTTTCTTCTAATTCTTGCGTATTTCCACCATTTAGTTTTGAAATAGTTTTAGTAACGCTAGTACTAATTTCATTCATTTTTTGAAGGATATTAGTGTTATTTCTAAGAATAGAATAAGGTAAATTATTTAATGTTAGTTGCGTTTGCTGCGTTGGATCAAATGGATACCATGTAAATCCAACTATCATTACCTCTGTAACTAATTTAACTGTCTTTACTTCTAATCTTCTAATTTCCCCTATATCTGGTTTTATATTACTCGATTCGTTAGCAGTACCAGATATTAATGGTTCTAGTTGAAATTTACTTCTAACATATGCCTCCATTGCATTTTTATCATGGAATCTATCATCCGACATATCTGCTGCTGGATGTTCTCCCCATTTTGCAATAGAGTCTTTATCTTCAACCATAAAATCATCAAAATACTTTTCTGTATGAGTTTCTTCTTCTGTTTCAGTATGAGTAGTAGGACCTGTACCACCACTTTTAATTAAGTCTAACGGATTCAACCAAGTTCCATCATTAGTAAAAGATTTCCCAACTGCAACATTGAAGTCTTGACGTGTTACCCCAACATGTAAATGATCTGTATCACGATAACCTATTACATCGCCCGTTTTTATAGTATCTCCTACATTAACTGTTATTTTCCCTGCACTTGAAAAAGCTTCTTGATAAACAACATTGTATCCACCACCAGAAATGACAACATAGTTACCCAAACCACCCATGTAAGATTTTATTGTTACTTTCCCACTATGGATAGCGTGAACAGCACTACCAGGATGATCTACTGATCCAAAATCTAAACCGTCATGGAATCCATTAGGTCTAAATCCACCACCTGCATTAACACCGAATAATTGACCTCCCATAAAGTTTCCTTCCCCTACATCCGGGAAAGGCCAACCCCAACTATCACCATTGCTATCCGTCACAGTAATTTCTTTGGTAGTTGTAACCTCGTGTTCGGTTCCTATTGCTCTAATTTTATTAATAATCCCAGTTGAATCAATATTTAATTGAATTTCACTTGTGTTATACAAGTAGTCCAATCTTTTACCTTTGTTCTGATAAAAATCTTTTTTATTATAAATCCTTATATTCCGATTATCTGGATAAAAAATAGCATTTTCCCAAGTGGATAAAATCTTAGATATCATATCCTTACCATTAGTATTACCTAAATCAGTTATCTGTTGCTTATCAAAGTTACCGATAACTTGATATGAAAAACCATTTTTATTTCTATCAAGATAAAATGCTAATACATCGTTAACCGTATATGTTTTTTCGCCACTATTGACTTCATATTTCCAAAAATTAGCCAATTCATTCGATACATGTGTTGCAGTTATTTGTATAGTTGATACTCCTGCAGCATAATCTACTGCAAGTGTCTTGATAACATACTCTTGACCGTCAAAAAATACACTTGCTTCTACCGCAATCACCTTAAATAAGTCTGAACCATCATCATACACTGTAAAAGATAGTTGATTAGTGTCGTTTTCAGCCCACTGAATGTTAAAACTATTCCATAAGATATTATTTAGAATAAAAACCTTATCTTGATTCCGAGGTTTAAATTTAACTATTCTTTCATTCAACTACTTCCACCACCTTTAGAATGTATAAATGAATGGAAATGAAAATGTTATATCCGCTACTTTATCAAGTGTTATTTCGTTCCAACCCTTTTCTAACTTGATATACCCAAAATCAGTTTCCATTGAGTCATAATTATTATTTTTATAAGTATTAATACCATCTAAAACTACCATATCATTAATATTTAATGTCCCTTTGAATGCCCAACTTGTGCCATTAGTTGTATTTCTAACTGTTAATCCACCATTTACAGATTTAATTGTTATTTTTAAATCATGCTTCTGGAAATATGGATCTACTGCAATATCACTAGCATTGAATACTTTAAAACTCGTTTGATTATTAAAATGGTAATTTAAATTAGGCACATTAGCTAAATTTAATCCATATCCCCAACCGTTAGTTTGAGAGATTTGATCTGACTTTAAGTAGCTATATTTCATACCACTAGGATTTTCAAATGCTACTGTGAAAGTCGCCCAATTTGATCCTTCTTCATCTGGAGTTATAGCAAATGGTGCTGTTCTAACGTATCTAACTATTTGTTTATCAATATCAGTTCTAATTCTAAATAATTCTTTTTGCATAAAAGTTTGCATTATATCATGCTTAGCTAATAAGTAATCTTGCCATGTTGAAAACCACAATAAAAATGTACAATTTACCGTTGTAGGTTGGTAAGTTGTATAATTCCATGTTTCTCCATCCTGCATAACGTTATTTTGGTATACATTTGCAATGGATGGATTTTCATCTAGTTTTAACAAGGTTAAGTTAGAAGTAATATCTTTTAAGCTAAATTCTGGGCTATTTCCATATTTAATATAAAAATCATTATCCATTAATACACCTCCTAATAACCTTGATAATCAGCTAATCTTTGATCTAGTGCCTGTTGTTGATATTGTTTTGTCTTATCAAATCCACTCTCTCGAATAGCCTTGATTTGCTGACTGTTTAATCCTAATAATTGACTGAACATCGCTAATAACGAATCAAATTTATCATTTAATTCTTTTATATCCCTATTATCACGACTTACTGGATGTCCTGGATCTTGTTTAGTAAATTCAGAAGTCAATTCATGCATAAGTTGCCAAGCTCTAGGACGCTTAACTGGATCAGTTGGAATAATATATTCAGGCTTATTATTTTCGGCAACTTCGATTAATTGGTTAGTATCAATTCTTCCGCCATAAGCCATCATCCTATGTCCAGAAGGTCCCCAACCTCTCTTTACTCCGATTGGTGGGAAGTCATTTCTCCAATTACTATCATTTAAAACTGCCATAATTTGATCTAAGGCAGAATGAATATTAGCATGTCCTGGAACTGCCCAACTTCTCCAAGTACCAAGTTTATATTGGAATAATCCAATTGGTAAACCTGTTCCGTCATGATCGTCATAACCACCATTTTGAACAGGATCTACACCAGATTCAGTTGATGCTTGATAATACAAATGCTCTATATCACGTTCACTAAGTTTTTGATGCATTAATCTAGCAGCGTGTTTAGCTATCTTGGCAAATTCAGATTTAGCCATTCTACCAGCAGGACTATTTCCATCGCCACCAGCTCCAAAATCTTCAAACAATTTCTTTACCCAATCAACTGCTAAACTCGCTAATTTATTAGGAAAGTTAGTAATAATATCGCCAGCTAATCCTTTAGCTGATAAATTACCAATATGTTTCTCAAAAACTTCTTTTAAAAATTCAGCTGGTTTCTTCAAAATGTCTTCTGCTTCATCAACTAAATCAACAGCACTATTCCAGACACCTTTAAAGAACTTACCAATACCATTAGCATATGCTGGAATACCTAACATTGTGGTTAATTTATAAGTATCTTCACCATTTAAGACACTTGAGCCTTTAGGTAAAGGCACCACCATATTACGTTGTTTAGGGAAAATACCCACCTTTCCATTAGGCAATCTAAACATTTCACGATAATGTTCACCTACACCGTCATTAACTAAAGCTAAGCCACCTTGATGTGTTCCGTTTGAACCTTGTACATCAGCTGTACCTTTAGCATAAGATACTGTTGGAATTGCCCAACTAGCATTTATTTGTGGAGCGCCAACTTTATCGAGAACCCAGTTAACGCCTTTCTTTAAACCACCTAACATATCATTAAATGGTTTAACCACACCGTTTACCAAATCTACAGCTTTATGTTTAACACCTTTAACTGCTGAACCAACAATATCTTTTAGTTGTCCAAATTTATCAGTAAAAGTATTTACCATATCACCTAATCTGCCACCAGTTTTATCATTCAACCAATCATACATATCCTTGAATATATTTTTAGTAAACTTACGAATATTTTTAGCGGTATCGTTAATATCACCGCCTAATTTATCCCAATGTCCACTGGTAAAATCTTTCCAAATATTAGTGTAGGATTGGATAGCATCATAACCTGATTTAAACTGTTTAGGATTCTCTTTAGCCATTTTTTTAGCGACATTAAGCGTTGTATTATTAAGATTATTCCATGATTTTACAATCTTATCTTTACCATTATCAGCATTTTTCTTTAAACTATTCCAGCCATTGCTAAACTTCTTCTTAGTATCTTTCCACATATTATTGGCAGATTTAGCAACATCTTTATTAAACTTATTCCAACTCTTTTGAGTGTTCTTGATACTTTTGTTAGTTGTATCTTTAATTGATTTCCAACCTTTGCTGAAGAATCCTGTAATGTTCTTCCATACTTTAGATATCTCTTTAGGTAAGTTTTTAAAGAACTTGACTATATTATTAAATGCTTTTTTAGCATCTTTTACCAAACCATCAACAAACTTCTTAAATTTTTTGTTGTGTTTGTATAGTTCATAAAATGCAACACCTAAAGCAGTAATCGCTAAAATTGCAATACCAAATGGATTAGATAGAAATACTGCTTTAAATCCTAATGCTAGTTTCTTTGCTGCAGACAACATACCGTTGAATGTAACCTTAACAGCTTTCCCTGTAACTGCTGCTGCTTTGCTAAGTCCACTCAAAGCTACCTTTGCTACTTTAGTTGAAATCTTAGCAGTCCATTTTAAAGCCTTATCTAGCTTAGTAGCTCTGGCAAATGTGGCTAAACCTTGCAAATCTTTCTTAGCCTTACTAATACCTTTTATTGCTAAATGTGCAATTAACGCTCCAGTTAATGCTTTACCAAAAGCTTTAATAACACCAATATGTTCAGCCATTATTTTAACTAAACCAATTACACCACTTGCAATAGCTCCTATCAGCTTACTTATATCCTTTAATCCTTGTTTACCTTCTTTAGAATTAAAAAACTTAGCCATTTCTACCGATGCATCTCTCATTGCTGGTAATAAAGCTGTACCCAGCTCCATTTTAGCCGCTTCACTAGCTTCTTTAAACTGAGCCATTTGTTTTTTTACAGTTCCTTGGTTCTTTTGTGCTAACTCTTGTATATACCCTTGTCCTTTATAAGACTCCTGAACTTTTTTGTTCAACTTTTCTAATTCTTCAGCATTATTAGCTAAGATAGATGCTGACGCTTGCCCAGTCGTGCCAAATAAGGTATTAAATAACACACCTTTTTGAGTCTTACTCATATTTTTAGTATGACTATTTAATATTTCAAAAATATCAGATATAGACTTCATCTTGCCTGATTTATCTGTAAAATCTTGAACTGATAATCCAATACCTTGTAATGACTTTTTAGCTTCGTCAGTAGGTTTAATTAAACTATTCAATACTTGTCTTAATCCTGTACCAGCTTTATCTGCTTCCAAACCATTGTTAGATAAAATACCGATTGCAGATGCTGTTTCGCCTACTTCGTAACCAAGTGTTTTAGCTGACGGTCCCACATATTCCATTGCCACACCTAATGAATTAAAATCAGTAGCAGTCATATCAGCAGCATAAGCCATTTCATTAACGGCTTTTTTAGTATTCTCTGCCATTTTCTTTGTTCCGTCTACTTTCATTCCAAAGGCTTCTAATACAGCTGTAGAATTATGAACAACATCATTAAAATCTTCTCCTGATGCCACACTAGCTTGTAGCATAGTTTTCATTGAACCGAGTGCTTGTGAAGATGAATAACCACGTTTTACTAACTCTTGATAACCATCAGCAATCTTTTGTTGACTAACACCATACTGTACAGACATTTCTTTACCTTCTGCCTGCATTTTAGCAACATTCTTAGTTGCTTCTGCAGCTTTTTCACCACCAGTGGTTAGTAAGTTAAACGTCTTGACATAAGCATTTTGTAAATCACTAGCTTTTTGAGCTCCTTCAACAGCTGCAGCACCAATACCATGAATAATTGGAGTAAAACCAGATAAGAATGTAGATGCTTTTAAGGTAAAATCAACCATTTTATTCTTGCTAGTTTTCAAACCTTGCATTACTTTTTCATTAGCTACTACTATCCTATTAAATCCCTTAGGATTCAACCTATCCATTTCATCTTGAAGTTTCTTGGTTTCTGACTTAGCTTTAGCTATTGCTGTTGCAGTTTCATTTAATCTGATTTGTTGCTTCTTATAGGCATCACTAGCCTTAGTAGTTTTCACAGTAGTTTCATTAGTTTTATCAATTAGTGCATTTAATTCTTCTTTTTGTTTCTTATACTGCTTATTCAAGTTTTCTAACGAATCTTCAAGCCCCTTTTGTTGAGCTTTTTTAGCTTCTAACTCTTTGCCTTCTGCTCTAAGTCTTTCAACATAACTCTTAGATAAAACTTGTGTAGTTCTATAGCTTTTCTGTAAATCAGCTAAACCATTATTATAGTAATTCATTGATGTCTTGGCTTTAGCTTGTTGTGCTTCGTAACTAGCTAATTGACGTATAGCAGTCTGAATATCTTTCTCTAACTTTAACCAAGTATTAGCTTGATCTTTATTAGTTCTATCAAGTCCTTCTTGCCTATTTTTTAATTCATCAATCTTTTGCTTTTGAAGTTCAATAACATTACTAATACCTTCATATCTTGATTTTAAGGCATTTAAACTATCTCCAGCTGTTCGATATGCCATTTCGTTGGCTTTCCATGAGTTAGTTAAGACTGTAATACCGTTTCTGAATGCCGAAACACTCTCAGCAGCTTGGACTGTATCCACAGTAATCTTTGTCGTTATCTCATTTTGAACTTTCACTTAAATTTAACCTCCTTTCTTCCAAAATAAAAAAGCCAACTTTTTCAGTTGACTTTTATTAATACTTTAATTCACTTTAATCCATGGTACTTTTTCCATTCATCAGAACCACCACCAAAGAATGAAAAGATGAGATAAATAATAATCCAAATATAAATATGTTTCCACATCCAGTCCCAGAAGAACATCGTGCCAATAATTATAGCTAGTGTTACTGTAATTATTAGTATCCACCAAAAACGATCGTCTTTTTTTAACCAGTTATACATTTTCTTCATATCTCACCTCCGGGACTTTCTCATATGATTATTATACCATATTTTACTTTCCCCATAAGCGTCTTAATGCTTCTCTTGATGAGACTGGTCTATCTTCTTTAACCTTAGCGGACATTACTTCGACCAATGTTTCAAATTCTTCTTCATATGCTTCACGTAATACTGTTTCGATTTTAAAATTCTTAGTTTGAGTAGCTAATTTATTTTGCCATTCTTCATTAGCTTTCTTATTATCAGATTGTAATTGCTTGATTTGCTCGTTTAAATCATCAACGTCTTTGGATGATTTTTGTAATCTATCTAATTGCTTATCACGTTCATTAGTTAAACTACTTACTTTTTCTTGTAAATTGGTTATATCTTTATCGTGTTCAGCCATCACTTTTTCAATCTGTTCATCAGTCAAACCTAAATTTTTCAAATCTTCACGTTTCATGTCAATCTCTCCTATCGTTTTTATTTTACGTGGAACGCTCCACGCTGATTGATTGCATACAAAAAAAGCAGTTTAACGACTTACTCAGGTCGGATGATATGTTATACAACTTCTATTTTCTTTATTTCACTTTCTGAGATGATAAGACCCGTCTCAAAACCAGGTTTATTCACATTAACTACGTCTAACCACCATTGATTATCTTCAGAATCTGCTGGTGTTTCAACACTTCTTACAAAGCCTTTCCATTCAACACCTTCATCATCAATAATTCTAACATTTTTCCCCCAAAATTTACCTAGCATTATTATCATCTCCATCTTTAGGCTTGATTGGAACAATATGTGTACGTTTCTTTGAATGATGAATTTTAATCCATCTTGTTTTCATACCTGAATTATAATCTACACCTACAATATGATCAACTTCAACAACCTCTCTATTATCCCAAAGACCTTTTTTATTTTTATTAATATGTCCCTTACCGGCATACTTATCTAATAATTCTTGTGGATCTTCGCTATCGTATAAATAACTCTTGCCTTCTAATTTTGTAGATTCCATATGCAGCGCTTGTTTTTCTGGATTAATTTTAGTTCCCCATTGACCACTCTTTATTTTAGCTTCTACATGTTTTTGAGATTCTGTTTTATTACTTTGATCAAGCTTTTTCTTTTTATAAGTTATTTGCTCCCTATCATAATCCCTAATCAAAATATCATGATTTTTACCGTACAGCTTATTAGTTTCCTTGATGTACTCTCTTAACTTCTTTTGACGTGCTGAAATTAGTGTTTTAGTGCGAGTTATCATCTGCTCGTCTTCTAATTCTTCAGCAATTTTCAAACGTTTTTTAGCGTCTCTGATTGAGCGTTCATAGTAGCGTTGCTTTTGACGTAAATTACCATTCCTAATTGCTTCTTTAGGATTATACTGGGTCATGTTATTCACGTCGACGCCTGGAGTAAATGGAAATAATTTGTGTCTGCAATTAATTCCTAATGTTCCAGCAGGTTCATCATAACTATGGTTGTAAATTGAATCATACTTGTCGTTATAGTTAGAATTGTCAGTTGGAACTATATTGACCTACCTTGCCTTGAGTATAAGCACACGCTTCACGACTGTTAAGGTGGCTAGACATTAAACTATTCTTGTGATAAATAATCTCTATAAAAAAATTGTTAAGGACAAAATTTATCCTTAACAATTCTTCAATTTCAATATTATTTTTAGCTTACCTACTACCTCATTAAATCAGCAATAATTTCTGCAGCACTCTTGCTCTCATGAATCATTCCAGCGACTGAACCAGCAAATATTATTCCATCTTCTACATCATCTTGATAGACAGCTTTCTGATATGCCTCATCTAACAATTGATTGAATTTTAACTTATCAGTCATTTCGTCTTCTAACTCATATAGCTCTTTAGCTTTCTTATTTACAACTGTTCGGCTAGCTACTCCCATTTTTGTACCAATTACACCAATAGAAGTGTCCTTTGATTCAATAATCACTTTCTTCCAATTGTCACCAACGGGACTTTCCTTAGAAATTGAGAAAATTGTACCACATTGTACACCTTCAGCTCCCATCGCCATCGCTGCTTTCACTCCACGATTATCAGCAATTCCTCCGGCTGCAATAACAGGAATATTTACGGCATCAACAACTTGAGGCCAAAGAGTTTGCGATGTCATAGTTCCAATATGGCCTCCACTTTCCATACCTTCAGCAATAACAGCATCTACACCTAGATTTTCCATTTTTTTAGCAATTTTTACGTTTGGAATTACAGGCATTACTTTTATTCCTGCTTCCTTTAGTTTAGGCATGTACAATTTAGGTGTACCAGCACCAGTTGTTACAATTTTTACTCCTTCTTCAATGACAACATCAACGATTTCTGGAACTTTCTTATTTAAAAACATCAAGTTAACAGCAAATGGCTTATCAGTTAATTCTTTTACCTTTCGAATTTCTTCGCGTACCTGTTCAGGTGTATCTTGACCTGAAGCTAACACACCTAGCCCGCCAGCATTAGAAACAGCTGCCACCAATCCGGCTTTGGCTACATCTTGCATCGCTCCTTGAATAATTGGATATTTAATTCCTAACATTTCTGTAATTCGATTCATAATTTCTCACCTCAATTATTTAAAACAAAAAGGATATCTTACAACCATATAGTTATAAGATATCCCAATTGATATTAATGGTAATTGCAATTTACTAGATAATTAGAATTGATCGATCAACAATTGACGAATTTCTTCCAAGTATGGTTGACGAGGATTTGCAGTTGTGCATTGATCATCGTAAACACGATCAACCATCTTATCAAGAGCTTTTTCAAATTGTTCTTTAGTTACACCATTTGCAGATAACTTAGGTTCAACGTCTAATTTCTTCATTAAATCGTTAATCTTGTTGCATAATGCATCTACTAATTCAGCATCTGAGTTGCCTTTCAAGCCTAATGCACGAGCAATATCTGCATAGTCTTTTTGAGCACGATATACTTCATAACGTGGGAATGGTGTACGTTTTACACGACCAGAAGCACCGTTAAATTTAATTACGTGTTGCATAGCAATGGAAATTGCCAAACCATGTGGTAATCCAAATTCCCCACCAGTCTTGTGAGCGATTGAGTGGTTGATACCTAAGAATGCATTAGCAAATGCCATACCAGCTAATGTTGCAGCATAGTGCATGTTTTCACGAGCCTTTTCCCCTTCCAATGTAGGATGTTTTGGATCGTAGTTGTATGAAGCTTCCAAGTTTTCAAATACTAACTTGATAGCTTGCATTGACCATGGACGTGTGAAGTCAGATGCCATAACTGATACATATGATTCAAGAGCATGTGATAAACTATCCAATCCAGATAATGCTACAGTTCTCTTAGGAACAGTCATAACAAATTCTGGGTCTACGATTGATACTTGTGGTGTCAATTCGTAGTCTGTTAATGGGTACTTAACATGTGTATTGTCATCTGTAATAACAGCATATGGTGTTACTTCAGAACCTGTACCAGATGTTGTTGGAATTGCAAACATTCTTGTCTTCTTAGCGTGATGGAACTTAACAATTCTCTTACGGATATCAACGAATTTTTGTTGTAATTCTTTAAATACTTCACTAACTTTTTCGTAGCTATCTAAGAATCCTGGTTCTTGATCTAAGGAGTATTCATAGATGTAACGAGCAATCTTTGTAGCATCCAATGCGGAACCACCACCGATAGCAATAACTGTATCTGGTTCGAATTGTGCCATTTGTTGAGCAATTTCAATTGTTTGTCCTAACATTGGGTCAGGTCTTACAGTTCCATAAAGAGCTGTCTTAACTTCATTTTCTCTTGCTGCTAATTGATCGTAAACTTTGTCTACAAATCCAAACTTAACCATTCCTGGGTCAGCTACGATGAATGCACGGTTGATATCCTCAGTTTCATCTTGTAGATAGCTGATAGCATTCTTTTCGTAGTAGATCTTTTCTGGTAAACGAACCCATTGAGGTCTGTTACGTCTCTTAGCAACTGTCTTAACATTTAATAGGTCTGATGTTGATAAATTATGTGACAATGAATTCTTCCCCCATGATCCTGTTCCAAGTGTCAAACTTGCACGTAAGCCATCTGTGTAAATATCACCAATACCACCAATGGAATCAGGTTGATTTACCAAGATACGAGCTGCTTTAGTTCTATCACCAAATTCTTTTACAAATGGATCGGATTGAGAACCAATTTGGATAGCAGCATTATGGCCTGCACCTTGATAATCTAATAATGCAGCAACGGTCTTAATACCATCTTCACGATCTTTTGCTTTATATACTGACAATAATGGAGAAAGTTTTTCAGATGATAGCTTTTCACCGATGTTCTTAGCAGAAAGTTCAAATAACATTACATCTTTACCTTCTGGAAGTTCTACACCAGCTTGTTCAGCAATCCAGCGAGCTGGCTTACCAGCAACTGGACCATTTACACCATGTCTATCATTGAATACGAAATCTTCAATCTTCTTATAGTCTTTCTTAGGAACAACGTATGCTCCTTTTTCTTCCATCTTCTTTAGCCATTCATCATAGATAGGAGCTTCAACAACTGCAGAGTTTTCAGTAGCACAAATCATACCGTTATCAAATCTCTTAGATAGAAGTAAATCTTCAACAGCTCTGTCAAGGTGTGCTGTATGATCAACGTAGATAGCACCATTACCAGCACCTACACCCATTGATGGATTACCAGACTTCAAAGCTGCATTAACCATTCCTGGACCACCAGTAGCCAAAATAGAAGCAATCTTTGGATTTTGAATAAGAGCTGTTGTCTTTTCTAGACTTGGTTCTTCAATCCATTGAATAATGTTCTTTGGAGCACCAGCTTTTACAGCTGCATCATAAACGATCTTTGCAGCATGTGCTGAACTCTTTTGAGCTTGTGGGTGGAAAGCGAATACAATTGCGTTTCTAGTCTTCAATGCTAATAATGACTTAAACATTGCTGTTGATGTTGGGTTTGTTGTAGGTACAATACCTGCTAAAACACCAAGTGGAGCTGCAATTTTTACTTCGCCTTTAATCTTATCTTCTTCAATTACACCAACTGTTTTATCATTCTTAATAGCATTATAGACATTTTCAGTTGCGAAACGGTTCTTTGTATCCTTATCTTCTACAACCCCACGTCCAGTTTCATCTACTGCTTCATGAGCTAAAATCAAAGCAGCCTCTGAGCCAGCCAAAGCAGCTGCTGCAACAATCTTATCTACTTGTTCTTGTGAGAAAGTAGAATATTCTTGTTCAGCTTTTAATGCTTTTTCTACTAAACCATCAGTGTATACACGAGCATCTTCTTCTTTGTTGTTTGTCTTGTTAACCATTACTTTAGCCTCCTACTATAGCTAAATAAACTATAAGTTAATATTTAACCATTAATAAACGATACAAATATAATTATGTAATCGTGAATT
>ENA-OPWR01001217-OPWR01001217.1-human-gut-metagenome-genome-assembly--contig:-NODE-1217-length-20473-cov-2.599177_pt1 | contig 20473 bp, 24 predicted proteins | sample MGYA00241507_ERZ502006 | MGnify/ENA primary metagenome ERZ502006 (study PRJEB25962, sample SAMEA2043041) | human gut metagenome | biome: human gut; feature: human-associated habitat; material: faeces...
AAATATATATTAAAAAAGGAGAGGAGAATATGGCTCAACACTATGTAACTTGTGTTTATTGTAAAGAAAAATTCAATAGAGATATAGAACCTACTGTAGCCATATCTGAAAGAAGATATGCACACAAAAAATGTGCAGATGAGTTTCAAGCAAAAAAGAAACAAGAGGAAAAAGATTATGAAGAATTAGAAAAATATATTAAAAAATTATTTAATAGACCGTTTGTTACAGCAAAAATTCAAAAACAAATAAAAGATTACAGAGAACAATATAATTATACTTTTAGTGGTATATTAAAAACATTAGAATGGTGGTATGATATTCGCGGTAATACTTTAGAAAAGGCTAATGAAGGAATAGGTATTGTTCCTTTTATTTATGACGAAGCTAAAAAATATTATTATGAATTATTTTTAGCACAACAATCAAGCGAAAAAATTGATAGTATCCCTTATAAAGTAGAGTATATAGAAATCGCACCGCCGCAAGTAAAGAAAAGACCACCTAAATTATTTAATATAGAAGATGAATTGGAGGAGTAGTATGAGCTCAAAATATGTTGATATTCCTGCTATTGTTCAAGTAATTGGAAATATATATCAAAATCCAAATTTATTAGATAATGATAATTATCATTTCATTGAAGATGATTTTCCTGAGAATTTTCATAAAATTTTATTTGGAGCAATTTATGATTTATATAAACTAGGAGCTAAAGAAATAAATATAAATGTAATAGAAGATTTTTTAAATCAAAGACCTAAAAGTTTAGCAATTTATCAAAGTAATAAAGGCAGTGAATATTTAAAAAGAATTTCTGACACTACAACCTTATCTACTTTTGATTATTATTATAATAGAATGAAGAAAATGACCTTATTAAGAATGTATGATAGTATAGGTTTAGATTTATCTTGGTTATATGATGTAGATAATATATTAGATGCAAAAAAGAAACAAGCCCAAGAAGATTGGTTAGATAATCATTCAATAGAAAGTATTGCTGATATAATAGATAAAAAAATTACAGATATAAAAATAAGATATGCAGAAGATAATAAAGATGATTATGTCTCTGCAGGAGATAATATTATAGAATTAATTGAAAATTTACAAAAGAATCCAGAAACTGGATATCCACTTTTTGGAAAATATATAAATACAATAACCAGAGGAGCAAGACTAAAAAAATTTTATTTAAGAAGTGCGGCAACCGGTGTTGGAAAAACAAGGGCGATGATAGCAGATTGTTGTACTATTGGTTGTGATGAATTATATAATAGTTATGAGCAAAAATGGGAAGATAATTATAATAAAGAGCCAGTTTTATTTATCACTACAGAACAGGAAATAGATGAAATTCAAACTATGATGTTAGCTTTTATTTCTGATGTAGATGAAGGACATATTATTTATAATAATTATGATGCTGGAGAATTTGAAAGAGTAATTCATGCGGCAGAAATTATTAAAAAATGTCCTATTACAATAAAAAGATTACCAGATTTTTCTTTAAAAGATATAGAAAATACAATAAGATATAGTATTCATGAGAATAAAACTAAATATATATTTTTTGATTATTTACATACAAGTATGAAAATACTATCAGAAGTAACATCAAAAACTGGAATAAAAGGACTTAGAGAAGATAATGTTTTATTTATGATTTCAATAAAATTAAAAGATTTGTGTAATGAATATGGTGTTTTTATTATGACTGCAACACAACTAAATGCAGATTATGTTACTGCTCAACAATACGACCAAAACTTATTAAGAGGTGCAAAATCTATTGCGGATAAAATTGATGTTGGTATGATTATGTTACAAACAAGTCAAGAAGATAAAGAAAAGTTAAAAACGATTTTAAATAAAGGAGGCTTTCCAGAACCAGGAATAAAAATATCTATATATAAAAATAGAAGAGGTAGATATAAAGATATTCTATTATGGTGCAAAGCTAATAGAGCTACTTGTCGAATAGAACCAATGTTTGCTACAGATTATCAATATAGTTTAATAGAAATGCCAGATTTAAAGATTACAATAAATCCAAAAATAACAGCTAGTGCTTTTTAGGAGGTTGAATAAAAATGTATAGCAAAGAGGATTTGGAAAAAATAAAAAATGATTTAACAATAGAACAAATAGAAGAATTATTAATTTCTTTTGGCGCGGATCCGCATATACAAAATAATGTTATTATTAGTAGAACAATTTGTCATGGTGGAGACAGTCATAAATTATTTTATTATGATAATACAAAGCTTTTTAAATGTTATACAGAATGTAGTGAAACTTTTGATGTTTTTCAACTAATAATGAAAGTACAAAAAGTTAATAATAAAGAAATTCAACTTCCTCAAGCTTTAAAATATATATTAAATTTTTTTAATATAACAGATACATATAACAATATTAACTATGAAAACTCTTTATCAGATTGGGATGTTTTAAATAAATATTTAAAAAATAATGAAGAAAAAGAAAGTCATAAAGTTGAATTTAAAGTTTATAATGATATTTATTTAAAACATCTTCCTACTCCTAGAATTATACCATGGGAAGAGGAAGGAATTTCTAAAGAGGTTATTAAAGAGAGAAAAATATGTTATAATCCATCTAGTCAAGCAATTGTAATTCCTCACTATGATAAAAATAATAATTTAATTGGGATAAGAGAAAGAACATTAATTAAAGAAAATGAAAAAAATGGAAAATATAAGCCATCAATATTAAATTATCAAATGTTTAATCATCCTTTAGGTTTTAATTGTTATAATTTAAATTTTAGTAAAGAAAACATAAAAAAAATAAAAAAAGTTATTGTTTTTGAAGGAGAAAAAAGTTGTTTATTATATTCTTCATATTTTGGTTTAGATAAAGATATATCTGTTGCAGTGTGTGGAAGTAATATTTCTTTTTATCAGTTCCAATCTTTATTAGATTTAGGAATAGATGAATTAATAGTGGCTTTCGATAGAGACTTTGAAACAATAGGAGATGAAAGATGGAAAACCCAAGTTAAAAAATATAAGGAATTAAATAAAAAATTTGGTTCTTTATGTAAGATATCTTTTCTTTTTGATAAAAATAATTTATTAAATTTAAAATGTAGTCCTATAGATTGCGGAAAAGATATTTTTTTAACTTTATTTAAAGAAAGAGTGATATTATGAATAAAATAATAAAAGAATATAGAGAAAAACATCCAGATTGTGAATGGTGTAAATGGTACAAATATAATTTTAATATGTATATGTTAAGTATGAGTAGTTATGAAGAGTGTCAATTAAAAGAAAAAATTATTTATTGTAAAAAGATAAAAGCTAAATTTTGTAAATATTATGAAGTAAAGGAGGAAGAAGATAAAAATTGAAATATCAGTTAATAAATAAAATAAATCCTAATTATAATACAATCCAACAAATTTTAACTAATAGAGGAATTCCTTTTAATGAAATATCTCATTATATAAATACTACAGATAAAGATATCAATAGCCCTCTATTATTAGGAGAAGAAAAATTAAAAAATGCGGCGGCCGCCCTAACACAAGCAATTTTATCAAATGAATCTGTTTTAATCATAGTAGATTGCGACTGTGATGGTTTTACTTCATCTGCATTATTAATTAATTATTTGTATGATGTTTTTCCTTCTTGGGTTGAAAATAATTTACATTGGTTTTTACACGAAGAAAAAGAACATGGATTAGGAGATTGTATGGAATATATATCACAAAGACAGTTTTCTTTAATTATTGTTCCAGATGCAGGAAGTAATGATTATCAATATCATAAACAATTAAAACAACAAGGTAGAACTGTAATAGTGTTAGACCATCACGAAGCAGAGTTTGTTAGTTCTGATGCTATTATTATAAATAATCAATTATGCGATTATCCTAATAAAGAATTTTCTGGGGTTGGCATTGTGTGGCAATTTTGTAGATATTTAGATAGTTTATTAAATAAAGATTTTGCAAACAATTATTTAGATTTGGTTGCTCTTGGTTTAACAGCAGATATGATGAGTCTACAATCCTTAGAAACAAAGCATTTAATTTTAAAAGGATTTAAAGAAGAAAATATAAAAAATCCATTTATATATGGAATGGTAGAAAAAAATAGTTATTCGCTTGGCTCAAAAGTAACCCCAATGGGAGCTGCATTTTATATAGCACCTTTTGTAAATGCTATGGTTAGAAGCGGAACACTAGAAGAAAAAGAGTTATTATTTAATTCAATGTTAAAGTTTAAAGCTTTTGATATAATTTTATCTAATAAAAGAGGACATAAATTAGGAGAAACAGAAAAATTGGTAGAACAAGCTCTTAGAACAGCTACAAATGTTAAAAATAGACAAACAAGAGCCCAAGATGCAGGAATGGAACTAATTGAACATTTAATAGAAGAAAATCATATGATGGAGCATAAAGTATTGTTATTTTTATTAGAACCAGGACAAATAGATAAAAATATTGCTGGTTTATGTGCTAATAAAATAATGGCTAAATATCAAAGACCTTGTTGTATTTTAACAAAAGTAGAGGTAATAGATGAGAATATAATACTTACTTCATTACCACCTCAACCATATAAATATGACACTTATCAAGGAAGTGCTCGTGGATGTGATAAAGTTGGAATAACAAATTTTAAAGATATTTGTACTGAAACTGGTTGCATAATGTATGCGGAAGGGCACCAAGCCGCATTTGGTCTAGGTATTGCCGCATCACAAATAGATAACTTTATTAAGAGAACGGATGAATTATTAAAAGATATGTCTGATGAACCTATTTATTATGTTGACTATATATATGAAGGATGTAATGTTAATCCTGAAAATATATTAGATATTGCTTCTCTTGATGATTTATGGGGTAAAGAAATGGATGAAGCTTTAGTTGCAATTAAAAATTTAAAAATTACAAAAGATATGATTACATTAATGAGTCCAGATAAAAGACCTACATTAAAAATAACTTTACCAAATAAAGTAGCTCTTATAAAATTTAATTCAAGTGAAGATGAATATGAAAATTTACTTTCTGAAGAAGGATATATTGCTATTGACATTGTAGGTAGGTGTAATCAAAATAATTGGATGGGTAATATTTATCCTCAGATATTAATAGAAGAATATCAAATCGTAGGACAATGTAAATATATGTTTTAGGAGAAAATATTATGGCTATAATAGATGATATTATTAAAGAGTTAAGAGAAAATCATTTTTCAACAAATACACTATATGTAAGTAAAAATATTTATGATAAAATAGAAGAAGAAACTCAAGAAATTAATTTTGATTATAATTCACCAGTTATAGATGCTCTTGGAAAAATTCAATTGATTATAGATATAGATTTAAAAGAAAATGAATATAAATTAGAAAAATAAAAAGCTTTTCTGGCTTTTTATTTTTTATGTTGATTTATATAAAAAACTATGATATAATCATATTAGATATTTAAGAGAAGAGGTATTATATATGATAAAAGAATTTAAAAATCAATATTTCTTTTTAAGTAATTTTTATGAATGTCCTATTTATTATAATAAGTTAGTTTTTTGTAACGCAGAAGCAGCTTTTCAAGCTCAAAAAGTAATAAATGAAAAAGACCAATATAAATTTATAAATTTAAATGCTTCTCAAGCTAGAAAATTAGGAAAAACAGTTCAGCTAAGAAAAGATTGGGAAGAAATAAAAGATAATGTAATGTATGAAATAGTAAAAAGAAAATTTACAGTAAATAAAGAATTACAACAAAAATTAATTGATACAAAAGATGAAGAGCTGGTTGAAGGAAACTGGTGGCATGATACTTATTGGGGAATAGATTCAAAAACTGGAATTGGAAAAAATAAATTAGGGAAGATATTAATGAAAGTAAGAGAGGAGGTAAAAAGTAGTAATGCAATTAACTAAAAAACAAGAAGAAGGTTTAAAAATTGCAGTTGATAGATTTTTAAATAATGAAAGATATACTATAATATCTGGATATGCCGGAACAGGAAAAAGTACACTAGTAAAATTTATTATTTCAGCATTGGATAAATATGGTATAGATCCAGATAAAGATGTAATTTTTACTTCTTACACAGGAAAAGCAACTCAAGTTTTACAGAAAAAAGGTAATAAAAATGTAAGTACTTTACATAGATTATTATATGAATTTTTACCTCGTTCTAATGGAACTTTTTATAGAAAGAAAGTAGATTGTATAAGTTATAAAATTGTAGTAGTTGATGAGTGTTCAATGGTTCCAAAAGAATTGCTACAAGAGCTTTTTAGACATAGTGTTTATATTTTATGTTTAGGAGATCCAGGTCAATTACCTCCTATTAATAAAGATGATGATAATCATCTTTTAGATAATCCTCATATTTTTTTAGATGAAGTAATGCGTCAAGCCGCAGAGTCTGAAATTATTCAATTAAGTATGAAAATTAGAAATGGTGAACCTCTACAAATAATGCAAGGAAAAGAAGTTCAAGTAATAAATAAAGAAGATTTGAATACTGGAATGTTAATGTGGGCAGATCAGATTTTATGCGCAACAAATCAAAAAAGAGTAGCATTAAATAATCAAATAAGGGAATTACTTGGAAGAGGAGATACACCAGAGGATGGAGATAAAATAATTTGTTTAAGAAATTATTGGGAAGAAATTTCAAATGAAGAAAATCCATTAGTTAATGGAACAGTTGGATTTATAAGAAATGGTTTTGAAAGTTTTTTTCAACTTCCTTATCAAATAAAACTTCAAAATTCTCCATCTAAATACCCAGTTTTTATAAGTAATTTTGAAACAGATAGTGGAGATATATATCCAGAATTAGCAATGGATAAAAAAATGATTTTAGAAGGAGAACCTACTTTAGACTGGAAAGATACTTTTAAAATTGGACAATATAAACATGGAGCTTATAAAGGGTTAATTCCTATGAATTTTACTTATGGATATGCAATTACAGGACACAAATCTCAAGGTTCAGAATGGAATAAGGTTTTAGTTATAGAAGAAAAATTTCCGTTTGATAAAGAAGAACATAGACGATGGTTATATACATGTGTAACTAGAGCTGCGGAAAAATTAGTTTTAATAAAAGCATAGGAGGGTATTATGGATAATGATATAATTTCTTTTTTAAAAATACAATTAGAAGAAAAAGATAAACAAATTAATTTTTTACAAGACTTAATTAAAAATTTAATGAGGAATAATTATGAAAATTAGAACATCTTATTTTTATCAAATAAGAAATTTTAAAAAGAATATGATACCTATAAGTACGGCAATATGGGATCCATCTTGGTACCATGCATTTACTGGAGATTATTATTATCTTTTTAAAGATAAAAGAGGTATTCTTAATGGATTGCGAATTGAAAGCATAATAGAACAAGGTCGTAATTCATGTAATGGTCCAGATAAATGTCCATGTGGAAAAAGAGATTATGAACATTGTTCTTTTTTAAAAAATTATAGGAAAAATTTAGAAAATATAGATTTTAATCAAATGTATAATGATATGATTTTATTAGCAAAAAAATATAAAGAAAAAGAAAAAATAGAAGAAGAAATAGTTTTAGTCTTAATAGTATATGAAACTCCGAACAATTCATGTAGTGAGCGACAGCCGCTTATAGATTATTTCAATAGTCATGGAATAGAGTGTAAGGAATTAGATTATCCTATCTCTTGACTTTTATACAAAAATATGATATAATATATATAATAAAGAAAAAATAGGAGGTTAAAAGCTATGAGATTCGAGGTTCATAGTCATACAGAGTACTCAAATCTTCGTTTACTTGATTGCATCAATAAACCTAAAAAATTAATTGATAGAGCTATTGAATTAGGTTTATCTGGTATCGCAATTACTGACCATGAATGTATATCAAGTCATCCAGAAATTAATATATATGCAGAAGAAATCCAAGAAAAATATCCAGATTTTAAAATTGCATTAGGAAATGAAATATATTTAACAAAAGATAGAGAAATGGGACAAAAGTATTATCACTTTATTTTAATTGCAAAAAATAAAATTGGACATAGGGCTTTAAGAGAGTTGTCTTCAAGAGCATGGATGAATAGTTATTGGGATAGAGGATTAGAAAGAGTTCCGACTTTATATAGTGATATTGAAGAAATTGTGAAAAAATATCCAAATAGTTTAATTGCAACCACAGCTTGTCTTGGTGGAGAATTAAGTGTTAATACATTAAGATTAATAACTGCCGAAAAAACTGGAGATGAAAATGGAGCAATAGAAGCTCATAATAATATAGTTAATTTTATGTTATGGTGTAAAGAACAATTTAAAGACGACTTTTATATTGAATGCGCACCGGGTTGTTCAAAAGACCAAATTTTAGTTAATAATAGATTAGTTTCAATAGCAAACGCTTTTGATGTAAAAATGGTTATTGGAACAGATGCTCATTATTTAAAGAAAGAAGATAGATATGTTCATAAAGCTTATCTTAATTCAAAAGGTGGAGAAAGAGAAGTAGATGAATTTTATGAGTTTGCATATCTTCAAAGTAATGAAGAAATAAAAGAAAATTTAAAACAATCTAATTATGATGAAGAATATATAGAAAAAATGTTTAAAAATAGTGATGAATTAGGAGAAAAGATAGAAAAATATTCATTAAAACATAAACAAACAATTCCAAAAGTAGAAGTAAAAAATTATCCAAAAAAAGAATTTTCAAATAAATATCCAACTTTATCATATTTATATAATTCTGATGATAAAATTGACAGATATTGGGTAAATAAATGTATTGAAAGATTAGATAAAATTGGAAAAAATAATGAAATATATCTAAATAGATTAGAAGAAGAAGCAGATATAAAGAAAACCGTTGGAGAAAAATTAGAAACAAATATGTTTAGTTATCCTGTAACATTACAACATTATGTTAATTTATTTTGGGATTGTGGAAGTATAGTTGGGGCAGGACGTGGTTCAAGTTGTTCAGGTTTAAATCATTATTTATTAGGTATAACTCAACTTGATCCAATTCAATGGTCGCTTCCATTCTGGAGATATCTTAATAAAGATCGTGTTGAATTAGGTGATATAGATTTAGATTTATGTCCAAGTAAAAGACCTTTAATTTTACAAAAAATAAAAGAAGAGAGAGGACAAAATTTTAATAAAGATATTGATGATTTAAGTAGAAAAAATTTAGGATGTACTTTAATAGCAACTTTTGGAACAGAAGGAACAAGGTCAGCAATTTTAACTGCCTGCCGCGGATATAGAAGTGAAGATTGTCCAGATGGAATAGAGGTTGATGTTGCACAATATTTATCTTCATTAATTCCAAGCGAAAGAGGATTCTTATGGCCATTAAATGATGTTGTAAATGGAAATGAAGATAAAGGAAGAAAACCAATTCAAATGTTTATAAATGAAGTAAATCAATATGAAGGACTTTTAGATATAATGTTAGGAATTGAAGGATTAGTTAATAAAAGAAGTTCTCATGCATCAGGAGTTATAATGTTTGATGAAGATCCCTATGAATTTGGAAGTTTTATGAGGACTCCAAAAGGAGAAATTATAACAGCATATGATTTACATATGTGCGAACATTGCGGAATGACAAAATATGATTTTTTAGTTACAGAAGTGCAAGATAAGTTAGCAGAAACAATTAAATTACTTCAAAAATATAATGAAATAGATAATTCTTTAACTTTAAGAGAAATTTATGATAAATATTTTCATCCAAATGTTTTACCTATTGAAGATAAAAATATATGGAAAGTTTTACAAGAAAATAGCGTATTAAATATATTTCAATTTGATAGTGATGTTGGAAGTCAAGCAGCAAAGAAAATTAAGCCTAAAAGTATATTGGAAATGGCAGATGCAAATGGTTTAATGAGATTAATGACATCTGAAAAAGGACAAAAAAGTCCTATGGAAAAATACATTGAATATAAAAATGATATATCATTATGGTATAAAGAAATGGATAGATATGGATTAACAAAAGAAGAACAAAAAATAGTTGAACCATATTTTAAATCATCTTATGGAGTTCCACCTTCTCAAGAGCAAATGATGAAGATGTTAATGGATGAAAAAATTTGTAATTTCACTTTAGCAGAAGCAAATACAGCAAGAAAAATTGTTGGTAAAAAACAAATGAGTAAAATTCCAGAATTAAAAGAAAAAGTATTAAAGCAAGCTAGTTCTGCGGCAATGGGTAAATATATATGGGATTGCGGAATTGGTCCTCAAATGGGATATTCATTTAGTATTATTCATGCTTTAGCATATAGTTTTATAGGTTTTCAAACAATGTTTATTGCAACAAAATGGAATCCAATATATTGGAATACCGCATGTTTAATAGTAAATAGTGGTTCATTAGAAGAAGAAAGTGATTTTGAAGAAGATGAAGATGGGTATATTATTCAAAAGAAAGAGAAAGCAACTGATTATAGTAAAATTGCGAAGGCTTTAGGAGATATTTTAGAAAAAGGAATTAAAGTATCTTTAGTAGATATTAATAAATCTAATTATAGCTTTGAACCGGACCCAGAAAGTAATGAAATTCTTTTTGGAATGAAAGCTTTAAGTAATGTTGGTGGGCCTATAATAGAACAAATAATTAAACATAGACCATATGCTGGCATTGCAGATTTTATGAATAAATGTCCATTAAATAAAAGTGCAATGATTTCTTTAATTAAAGCTGGAGCATTTGACAAATTGGAAACCGAATGGGGAAAAGAATTAAATGTTGAACCTAGAATAGTAGTTATGACATATTATTTAAGTAAAGTATGTGACGCTAAAAAGAGATTAACATTACAAAATTTTAATGGATTAATACAAAAAGATTTAATTCCAGATGAATTAAGTTTTCAAAAAAGAGTTTTTATGTTTAATAAATATTTAAAAGCCAATAAAAAAGTTGGAAAATATTATGTTTTTGATGAAAGTTGTAGTACATTTTATAATCAATTTTTTGATGTAGATAATTTAGAAATAATAAATGGTCATACTTGTATATTACAAACTAAATGGGAAAAGATTTATCAAGATAATATGGATATAGCAAGAGAATATATAAAAGATAATCAAAAAGAATTACTTAATATTTTTAATAAATTATTATTTAAAGATAGTTGGGATAAATATGCAACAGGGAATATTTCTTCTTGGGAAATGGAATCTTTATGTTTTTATTATCACGAACATGAGTTAACAAATGTAAATAATTTAAAATATGGTTTAACTGATTTTAACAAATTAAATACAGAACCTGAAGTAGAATACTTCTTTAAAAGAAAAAATAAAGAAATTCCTATTTATAATATATATCGAATTGCTGGAACTGTAATTAGTAAAAATGATACTCGTTCATCAATAACATTATTAACAACAACAGGAATAGTCACTGTAAAATTTACAAAAGAATATTTTGCAATGTTTAATAGACAATTATCAGAAAAACAAGAAGATGGTACTAAAAAAGTAGTTGAAAAAGGATGGTTCACAAGAGGAACAAAATTATTGGTACAAGGTTTTAGAAGAGATGATATGTTTATTTCAAAGACATATGCAAAAACACCAGGACATCAACTATATAAAATATTAAAGATAACTGAAGATGGAGACTTAACTCTTCAGCATGAAAGAAAAAATGTAATAGAAGATTATTAGAAAGGAGTTTCTTTATGGTTCGAATTATTACTCCAGGTGTTAGTACTAAATATACTAATACCTGTCCACATTGTATGTGTGTATATGAATATGAAGAAAATGATGTTTTACATGGATATGGATTAACAACAGCAGAAAATGCTTATATTATGTGCCCTTATTGCGGCCGCCGCAATAACATATATACAAGAATTCCATATAATCCGTATCCTTACGAATATACTAAAATTTATTGTAATAAAGTAGCTGAACAATGTGAATGTAATTGTAATTGTCAAGAAGGAAAGAGTGAAAAAGTAGATGAATAATAAAATAAAAATTATTGCTTTATTTGGTGAGAGCGGAAGTGGAAAAGATACTATTCAACATTTTTTAGTAGAAAAAATTCCAAATAGTCATAATATTATAAGTTGTACCACTCGTCCAAAAAGAGATTATGAAAAACATGGAAAAGATTATTATTTTTTATCCGAAAAAGATTTTGGAGAAAAAGTATTAAATTGTTCAATGTTAGAAGCGACAAGTTTTAGAAATTGGATGTATGGAACTGCTATTGATGCATTAGATAAAAATAAAATTAATATAGGGGTTTTTAATATAGAGGGAATTGAATGCTTGTTACAAGATAATAGATTATCTATTTTACCTATATATATAAAAACAGATGATAAAGTTAGACTTATGAGAAATTTAACTAGAGAAGATGAACCAGATTGTGCAGAAATTTGTAGAAGATTTTTATCTGATAAAAAAGATTTTTCTGATATTCCATTTTTTTCATTAATATATAAAAATAATAATAATACTTATGATTTTAATAGAATAGTAGATTTACTAAGTAGCACAAATTTCATTAATTAAATAAGAAAAAAATTCATATTTAATATGGAGTTTATTTAAATCCTTAAAATAATTTATATAACTAGGAGGAAAATATGAAAAAAGTAAGAAAAAGAGATGGAAGAATCGTAGACTTTGATTCTAACAAAATTGTAAATGCTGTTTTAGCAGCTTTTAAACAAATTGATGGAGATATTAGTGATTATGCCAAAATAAAAGCTACTAATATTGCCGATTATATTGAAGGATATTATGAGGAAGATGATGATAATTATATTCCTGGAATTGAAGATATCCAAGATTTAGTTGAAAAAGGACTTATGAGTTCAAAAAGAAAAGATGTGGCTAAAGCTTATATTCTTTATAGACAAGAAAGAACAAAAGCTAGAAATCAAAAAAGTGAATTAAATAAAAAAATTACTGAAAAACTATTAGCTACAAATGTTCAAAATCAAAATGCTAATGTGGATGAATATTCTTTTGGTGGTAGAAAAGGAGAAGCTGTAAATGAATATTTAAAAGATTATGCTTTAAATTATATAATGTCAGAAACTGCGAGAGATAATCATTTAAACAATGAAATTTATACACATGATTTAGATTCATACGCAATAGGTATGCACAATTGTTTATCTATTCCTTTTGATGACTTATTAGCAAATGGTTTTAATACTCGTCAAGCAGATATAAGACCAGCACAATCAGTATCAACAGCATTTCAACTAGTTGCAGTAATATTTCAATTACAATCTTTACAACAATTTGGTGGTGTTAGCGCAACTCATTTAGATTGGACAATGGTTCCATATGTAAGAAAATCATTTAGAAAACATTTTAAAGATGGAATTTTTTATATAGAAAATACAATAGAGGATAACAAAGAAAAATCTGATAAAATAATTGATACTTTTCCAAAAGATGTGGAGATGTCTATAGATAGTTCAGAATATAAAATTTTTAAAAAAGCTTATAACTATGCATTAGATAAAACGATACAAGAAGTCCAACAATCAGTTGAAGGTATGTATCATAATTTAAATACACTACAATCAAGATCTGGAAATCAACTTCCTTTTACTTCAATTAATTATGGAACTTGTACTTTACCAGAAGGAAGAATGATAACAAAAGCACTATTAGAAGGAAGTATAAAAGGAACTGGAAAATTTCATAGAACAAGTATATTTCCATGTGGAATTTTTCAATGTATGAAGGATGTTAATAGAAAACCAGGAGACCCAAATTATGACTTATTTAAATTAGCTTTAAAATCAACAGCACAAAGATTATATCCTAATTATGCTAATGTAGATTGGAGCGGAAATGTTGGATATGATATTAATGATCCTAGAACTTATTTCTCTACAATGGGGTGCAGAACTGCAAATGGCTGGGATATTAATGGATTTGGACAATTGAAAGATGGAAGAGGAAATATATGTCCTGTAACAGTTATACTACCTACATTAGCAATGGAAGTAGATGGAGAAATTGGTCATAAAAATTTAAAAGAATTTTTTGAACTATTAGATAAAAAAATTCATGAAGCAAAAGATCAATTAATAGAAAGATTCGACTATATATGCTCACAACCTGCGGCTTCCGCAAAATTTATGTACGAAAATGGTTTAATGGCTGGTTATATTCCAGAAGAAGGAATTAGAAGTGCTTTAAAACATGGTACTTTAGCTCTTGGTCAATTAGGATTAGCAGAAGCTTTACAAATTCTTATTGGGTGTGACCATACTGAAGAAAAAGGAATGGAATTAGCTAAACAAATTGAACAACTATTCAAAGATAGATGTGCTGAATTTAAACAAAATTATAGTCTTAACTTTGGTGTATATTATACTCCAGCTGAAAATTTATGCTATACAGCAATGAAAAAATTTAAAGATAAATATGGAGAAATCCCAAATATATCAGATAAAGAATTCTTTACCAATAGCATGCATGTACCAGTATGGAAAGATATTAGTATTTTTGATAAAATAGATATAGAAAGTCAGTTAACTGGATACAGTTCTGCTGGATGTATTACATATATTGAATTAGATGCTGGTATAAAAAATAACATAGATGCTTTAGAACAAATTGTAAATTATGCAATGGATAAAGACATTCCTTACTTTGCTGTTAATGTTCCTGTTGATGAATGTTTAAATTGTGGATATTCTGGAGAATTCAATGATTCTTGCCCAGAATGTCATAGTAATAATATTCAACAATTAAGAAGAGTAACTGGTTATTTGACTGGAAATTATAAAACAGCATTTAATAAAGGAAAACAACAAGAAGTAAAAATGAGAGTTCGTCATCATTAAAAGGAGGATAACTATGAGATATGCTGGTATTATAGAAAATGATGTTGTTAATGGAGAAGGAATTTGTTTAAGTTATTGGACTCAAGGTTGTCCTCATAAATGTGATGGATGTCATAATCCAGAAACTTGGAATTTTAATGGTGGAAAAGAAGATAGTAAAGAAAATATTTTAAACAAAATTTTGACTTTACTAAATAAAAATAATATTCATAGAAATTTATCTATTCTCGGTGGAGAACCTTTATGTGATGAAAATATAGATTTTACAATGGAAATTTTAAAACAAGTTAAACAAAAATATCCAAGTATAAAGACTTTTGTTTGGACTGGATATACATATGAAGAATTATGTAAATTATATAAAGATATAATTTTTGATAATATAGATGTATTAATAGATGGAAAATATGATAAAAATCAAAGAGATATAACATTGAAACTTAGAGGAAGTAAAAATCAAAGAATTTTACGAAAAAATATTGATTTTTAAAAAAATAAATGATATAATATATTTATAGAAAAAAGAAAAGGAGGTTTTATATATAATTAAATATTTTTAAAATGTTATATATAAAACCTCAATTTTTTGTTTTAGGAGGAAAAAGATGGTAAAAGAAATTTTAGTTTATCCAAAAGATAAAGATATATTAACTCAAAAAAGTGAAGAAGTTGGTGATATAAATGATGAAATTAAAAATATTATACAAGATTTAAAAGATACCTTAAATAGTAGTACAGGATGTGGAATATCTGCTGTTCAAATTGGGATTTTAAAAAGAATTTGTATTATAAAATATAATAATGAAGAAATCGTAATGATAAATCCTAAAATAATTAATTCAAGAGGTGAAGTGTATTATAGAGAAGGGTGTTTAAGTGTTCCTGGAGTATATACAAATGTAAAAAGAGCTCAAAAAGTTTGGTGTTCTTATATAGATGAAAATGGGAAAGAAAAAGAAATTGCACAAGGCGGATTATGTAGTATTATTATACAACACGAATTAGACCATTTTGATGGATGGTGTGAAGTTTTTAATGAAATAAAAGAGGAAGAATAGTATGAAAATAATATTTTTAGATTATGATGGGGTTGTTAATAACCTAGTGTTTCATACAATAGATGGAGAACCAGATTTCTATGCTGAGAAATCAATAGAACATGAATATAGAGATTATAAAGTAAATGATTTTCAAGCGGTAGCTTGGTTAAATAAGATTTGTAGAGAGTTTAATTGTAAAATAGTTATTAGTTCTACATGGCGCGGCCGCCGCGATTATAAAGAATGTTTATATAATGCTGGATTTAAAGGAGAAATTATAGGAAAAACTCCTAAATTAGAAGGATGCTTTTGTAGAAGAGGATTAGAAATACAAAAATGGCTTGATAATAATAAAGAATTAGAGATAGACGATTTTATTATTTTAGATGATGATGCAGATATGGAACATTTAATGTCTCATTTAATTCAAACAAATACTTATAGAGGATTAGGATTTGAAGAATATCAAAAAATTTGTGATAGGTGGGAGAAAGAAAATGAATAAAAAAATAGTTAATATATTAAAAAAGATTTCTACTGCAATTGGATGGATAATAATGGTAGCTGGATTTTTGCTTGGTTTATGGGTTGCATTATATTTAATGTTCTATGGAGGAATTGTTCAGATTATAAATGGCATAAATCCATTAGATGCAGTTACTATCGCAACAGGAATTTGTAAGATTATATTTTGTGAAGTTGCAGTTGTAATACCAATTTTAGGAATGTTAATCGGAAGTGTATTTTTAGATTGGGGGTTTTAATAAAAATGAAAGAAATAATTAAAAAAATAAGAATTAAATTAAAAGAACATGAATATAAAAAATATATTGAAGAACATAGAGATAATATTAGAGATGCTTTTGTAGAAGTTAGTACATGTCCAGATTTAGATTGGATAATGACAGAAGATGTAAGTATTAAATTATTTGAAAGAATTTTGGTTCATGATTTAAGCAAATATTCAGATGAAGAGTTTGATGCTTATAGAAGATATTATCATCCAATTAATATAGAAGAAAGAGCTAATGCAAAAGAAGATTTTGATAAAGCTTGGGAACATCATTGGAAAAACAATGACCATCATTGGCAAGCTAGACAAAATGATACAGAATTTACAGAGGAAACAGAATTAGCCATATTAGAAAATGTATGCGATTGGTTAGCAATGGGATATAAATTTCACGATAGACCCATCGAATATTATAATAAACATAAAAAAGAAATAAAATTACCAGCTAAACAAATCGAATTATTAGAAAAAATATTGAAAGATTTAGAAAAAACAAAAAGGAATATGAAAGAATATGGTAAAGTGTAAAGATTTTTATATGTGGAATATGAGTATTTCTCAGTTATTTGGATATACACCAAAAATTAACTTTATATGTGGAGAATGTGATTCTTTTAACGAAGATAGGATTCCTGTTGCCGCAGTAAAATTAAATAGACCTTATATAAAATGTTCAAATTGTGGAGAAATAAATTATATTCCAATCCAATTTAATTAAAGAAAGGAAAAATAAATGATAGACGGTAAAAAAAATAATAAACAAACAATTTCTTTTGGAACTAACTATGAATTAAATAAAGATTTAGTTGAAAAATATGAAAAAGAATTGACAGAAGAAGAGCTAAAAGAAAAAGAAAATAAAGTTATTAACTTTTTAAAAGAAACAAATCAAGGATATTATACTTTGTTATGCAATGATAGAAGAGATTTTACTGTATTTAGAATAAATCATGGTGATAAACAAAGAGCGCTTGCCGCAGATGTATTAATTAATGAATGTTTAAAAAATAGAGGACTTATAAAAGGAATTGATTTGACACAAACAAAAGATGCTATCGAAATATGGTTATCTATTGAGGGAGAATCTTATTGTTATTATTTCTTCCCATACGATGCAGCAGTTATAGAAGTTTTATAAAAGGAAGGTGAAAAAATTGAAAAAAATTATCACAATGTTGCAACCTTTTGCTTTAAATCAAAATATAATTGTTTATGAAAATGGAAATAAAATTGATATGAAAGAATCTACTATTGATAACTTAGTTGAAGAAGTTTCTAAATTAATAGAACAATATAATATAAAACAAGTAGATTTTATTGGAGCTAAACAATATGCAAAAGGATTAGGAACAAAAATAAAAGAAAATGAGTTATTTCAATTTAATAAAGATGATTTAATTATTAATTATTTATAGAAAGGAGAAGAAATTTTGAGTAAACATTTAATTGAAGTTACAGAAGTATATAGAGCTGATACAGAGAATGAAGCAATACAAATGATACAAGATGCAAAAGAAAGTTCTCAATATACTTTAAAGAAACAAAGTTATACTTATAAAGAACTTAAACAAAAAGGCGAAGTAGTAGACTGTTGGTGGAAAGTATCTTTAACAAAAGTTTTTGATAATGAAAAAGAACCAACTGGATGTGCTACAATAGAATATAATACAGATAGGAGTGCTTTTTAGTATGAATTTTTCAGATGATGTCTTTATTCCAAGTAATCAAAAACAAATAAAAATTAAAAAATTAAATAATATGGCTAAAATTCCAACAAGAGGTAGCGAAGAAGCAGCTGGATATGATTTATATGCAACTTTAGAAACTGGAGTAGAAAAAATTATAATAAATCCTCATGAAACAAAGAAAATAGGAACGGGTTTAGCTTTTGAATTACCAAAAGGAACTTTCTTAGGAATATTTCCAAGAAGTGGTTTAGCTACAAAAAAAGGTCTTAGACCAGCAAATTGCATAGGTGTTGTTGACAGTGATTATAGAGGAGAAGTAATTGTAGCAATACATAATGATAGTAATGAATTTAAAGAAATAGAAAATGGAGAGAGAATTGCTCAAGCTATTCTATTACCTTATTTATCAATGCAATTTGATGAAGTAAAAGAATTAAATGAAACAGAACGCGGAAATGGTGGTTTTGGTTCAACAGGAAATAAATAAATAAAAAGGAGATAAAAGGAGATAATATGTTAGGTTTAATTATAGGTGGAGTTATTGCTATTTTATTAGTGATTTTTATATTAATTAGTTATGTAAAATGTCCTCCAGATATGGTATATTTAATTTCTGGAGTAAGAAAAAATCCAAGAATTATTGTTGGAAAAGCTACTTTAAGAATACCATTTTTTGAAAGAGTAGATAAATTAACATTAGAGTTAATTCAAATTGATATTAAAACAAATAATGTTCCTACATCAGATTTTATTAATGTAAATGTAGATGCGGTCGCAAATGTAAGAATCCCAAATAATGAAGAATTAATTCGAGTTGCGGCACGTCACTTTTTAAATCAAGATTCTGGATATATAGCAGAAAATGTTCAACAGGTTTTAGAAGGAAATATGAGAGAAATAATTGGTCAAATGCCACTTGTTGATTTAGTAAATAATAAACAACTTTTCTCACAAAAAATACAAGAAAATGCTCAAGATGATATTAATAATATAGGATTAGAAATAGTTAATTTAAATGTTCAAAGTTGTACTGATGATAATGATGCTATTGAAAATTTAGGTATAGATAATTTAGTAAGAATTCAAAAAACTGCTAAAATTGCAAGAGCAAATTCTGAAAAAGAAATTAAAGTTGCTGAAGCAGAAGCTGATGAACAAGGAAATAAAGCAAGAGTAGAAGCAGATGAAAAAATCGCCGAACAAAATAAAAATCTTGCTATTAAAAAATCTGAATTTAAAATTGAACAAGATAGTAAAAAAGCTGTTGCGGACGCCGCTTATGAGATTCAAAAGGCAGAACAAATGAAAACTGTTAATGAAAATCAAGTGTCTGCTGAAATTGCTAAGGCTGAAAAAATGACTGAATTAAAAGAAAAAGAAGTAGCTTTAAAAGAAAAAGAATTAGATGCTTTAGTTAGAAAACAAGCTGATGCTGAAAAATATGCTGCAGAAATAAAAGCTCAAGCAGAAAAAGCTGTTGCTATTCAACAAGCAGAAGCAAATGTAGAAAAAGCTAAAAAAGATGCGGAAGCTCGTATTGCGCAAGCAGAAGCTGAAAAAGAAGCTGCAAAACTAGAAGCAGAGGGAATTAGAGCAAAAGCAGAGGCTGAGGCTGCAGGTAAGAAAGCTATTCTTGAGGCGGAGGCTGCAGGTATAAAAGCTAAAGCTCTTGCTGAAGCAGAAGGTATTGAAAAGAAAGCAGAAGCTCAAGCAAAGATGAAAGAAGCTTCTATCGTAGAAATGTTATGTAATGCTTTACCAGAAATAGCTAAAGAAGTTTCTGCTCCATTAAATAATATAGATAGTATTACAATGTATGGAGACCAATCTTCAAAATTAATTGAAAGTGGAACTCAAAATATAGATAAAATATTAAAAATTGCTCAAGATAGTTTAGGAATAGATCTAAAATCATTAATAACTAAATTTGCAAAAAATGAAGAAAAACCAGTAGGAGCAACAAAAAAGACAGCTAAATAGGCTGTCTTTTTTCATTGGCGCGCAAACATTCGTTTTTATGTTCTAAAGTACCTTTTGGAATTTTTCAATTCAAATTTGACTTTCTCATTTT